>Ga0315296_10000015_pt1 | contig 222101 bp, 250 predicted proteins | sample YL17G14_18_MG_FD_203921 | JGI IMG/M metagenome (GOLD analysis project Ga0315296, IMG submission 203921) | Sediment microbial communities from Yellowstone Lake, YNP, Wyoming, USA - YL17G14_18 | ecosystem: Environmental > Aquatic > Freshwater > Lake > Sediment | place: USA: Wyoming | collected...
TTGGTTCTATTGTGGTTGTACCCTCCCAATGTTTCCAAGCAGGTAAAAACATATTGAAAGGAATTATGACTGAGCAGACTAGACATAGTGTTCCTAAAACTAGGAGTGAAAGTCCTAAACGTTTAGTTCTTTTCAACTTTTACTCCCTATAGTGATTTTATCTATTTAGATCCCTATAAGTGCACTTCATTTTTTTATATTTAGGAAAGAAGATTATTTTTTAATCGAGATTATTAAAACCATATTAGGCATAGTGTAAAAGTTAACCATGAGTTAAAATTGAGAATATTGAACTATGTAGCATAGCCTAGAATTAACCCAAACTCAAAATGATGACCATTAAACCGTATCGCATAGCATAAAAATTAACCCTGTGTTAAATCCAGATCATCGAACCATATTAGGCATAGGATAAAAAAAGATGCTAAAGTATTGAGTTTAACCCATGTTGAAATAATCTTCCCAAGTAGTTCATTAATAAGAGGATGGTAAAGCTTATAGTTTTATAAGTAATGATAACGATAGGTTATAATGCACTCTTTTGTTTCATGGGGGTGTAAATAATGGCTTGGGATTTTGATATCTTTGGAAGGAAGAAATCGAAGAAGGCAAAGCAACGAGAAAATCTTGAACGAAATATTAGAAAGGGTGAGCTTGCAGAGGATTTAGCTGTAACCTCACATGTAGTTCAAGGACATGAAATAGAAAGAACTGGGAAAGGTCATGATTTTAGAGTTAGAGAAAGGGATATTTTTGGAAGAGTGACTAAAACATACCCGTTAGAAATAAAGAGCTCAAAGAAAGCTCCTCTTTCACCACTTCAAAAAAAGACAAAGAAAAAGAAAAGTAACTATAAAGTAGAAAGATATGAACCAACATTCTATTGAATAAGTGATCATAATGGGATTGTTAGGATATTTGGCAAATAAGATGATCGCATTAATAATTGGAGCTTTGGGCTTTATAATTGGCTACGTATGTATTTATGTTGGATCTTTCGCAAATAACACAATTATTATAGTCATAGGTTATATAATACCTGTACTTGGGCTAATAACAGCCTATTATTTTTGGAAAAAAGCTGAGAGGCGCATTTAGATCCGTACTCCAGTAATTTGCTGTTATTGGTGTATGTTATTGTGTTAGTGTATGTGTGGGTGTATAATCTACCAACTACTAATAGGATCAAAGAGATATTATCCTTAGACAGTTGGTGTAGATTAAAAGAGAGTTAGGGGTAACCCTGCTTCAATATCCTGAATGTTCAATATAATTTGATGATAAATCTTAGAGCGTAATCGTTAACAATAATATTAACCCAGCCTCAAAGATTATCATTAATTGCATAATCCAATATTCTAATGCTTGAAGTAGTTTCAAAACTGCCCTTCAAGATTATCCTTAATAATACTGAATATAGTTATAATGTAAGGTTACAACAAAGAAAAAAGGGCAGTGGAAGATGAACCTACCATGGAAAAATGAAGGAAGATCAAAATGATCTTCTCCAAGAAGAAAAAAGGGATAGCATTTATCGTCGCAGTAGTGATTGTATTGGCATTGATTATTTGTGGCACTATTGTTATACCTTTCATCAATGACCGTTCATTGCAGTATGACAAAGAAGCATATATGAAAGGTTCAGGAACTCTTGCAAATATATTCAAGCCGCTTCCATTAATTGACATTAGTTCTGTAGCGAACACTTTGGATCTTATCGACAAGATCAATTTTGCCATAAGAGAAGTCAATGAAGTCTTAAAAACGGATTTTCCTGAATTAGATAGAAATAGTCAAGCATTACTAAATGATGTGCAAGAACTCGTACCACTTGTTGATCCCTATAATCAATTAATAAAGTCCGCAAAGGACTTTGACGAAAGCAATCCTGAGACTGCAAAACAATTAATTATGAACTTGTATGTATTGGCATTTGGAGTCATCGTTGTACAAGGTAAGATTGCATATTCTATTGCATTTAAAACAACTGGAATATTGAACAACATTTTAAAGCTGGGTAAATTAAGGAGTTTATTTGGTAATACAGTATATAGTGAATTTTTAAGTAAAATCCATTGGTATTTCAGGGATTATATCACAAACCTTCCTACAGAATTGGTTGATACAATAAATAATCTATTACGGCAAATTGGTTATTTTGGGTGAACTGTCGACCTAGATTATCGATGAAAGAACATCATCAACATCCTTATTAACCCAGCTTAAAAAACATCTTGCAGGGATACAAATGCCCATAAAAGGGTATAAGGCTATTACTGTACCATCAACTCTATACGAACAACTAAAGATCTTAGCAGAAAATGAAGGGCTTTCACTTGCTGACCTATTAACTAGAATGCACAATCAATTATTGATGCTTACTAGGCTGCAGACCCGTTATACTGGGGTTCAAATCCCTACCCTGGCTCCATGGTGATTTTATGGCACTGACGTCAGGCGTTAAGGAGATAATTAGTGAGATTATAAGAATTCAGCAGGTTTTGAGGAATACTTCTCCGAACCATAGGATGAGTGGATACGAGAAGAAGCAGGTTATCGCGGCGATTGAGAAGGCTGAGGGTACGCTGAAAAAGATGAGGGAGGAGGCAATAGGAGCATGAAGATCCCGCAGGACAGGCTAAACAGGTACATTGGTATGAGGCGCGACTTTGCCGAGGAGGATTACATCAACCTCCAGCCCATACAGAGGGGAGGCATATTGACCGAGGAGGCTAGGAGGGTCATCCTCGAGTTCGGGGACGGCTACTCCGCCTGCGACTGGTGCCCGCCCAAGACTGCAAGGCTGGACATGATAACGGACCCGCCTATACAGCAGTTCTACCAAGACTTGGCGGAATTTCTGGGAATGGACGTTGCCAGGGTTGTGACGAGATGCAGGGAGGCGAAGTTCATTGCCTTCAGGATGCTGGGCAGACCCGGGGGCTACGTGGTGCTGGACTCAATGGCACACTACTCGAGCTATATAGCAGCAGAGCTCGCCGAGTTGAAGGTGAAGGAGGTGCCGAACAGCGGTCCGCCGGAGTATAAGGTCGACTTGGAGGCATACGCTGGGAAGATAGATGAGGTTAAGAAGGAGACGGGGAAACTGCCAGTGGCTGTTCTGTTGACCCACGTCGATTATTTATACGGCAATCTCAACGACGCAAAGGTCGTCGCGAAGATTGCGAAGGAGTACAGCGTCCCCTACATACTAAATTGCGCCTACTCTGCGGGGATAATGCCGGTCAGCGGTAAGGAGCTGGGTGCCGATGTGCTTACAAGCAGCGGACACAAGAGCTGGGCAGCAAGCGCACCCACCGGGATCTTGGCATTCAACAAGTCGCTGGAGGATAAGTTCACGGCAAGGTCAAAGATTGAAGGGGATTTGACGAAGAGGAAGTTCGGGGCGAAGGAGCTCGCCATGCTGGGCTGCACGGTGATGGGCGCGCCGCTGATTACCCTCATGGCCTCCTTCCCGGAGGTGGTGAGGAGGGTGGAGAGGTGGAGCGAGGAGGTCGAGAAGGTCCGGTATCTGGTGGCGGAGCTGGAGAAGATTGAGGGTGTAAAGCAGATGGGTATGAGACCGAAGATGCACACGCTAACACACATGGAGACCGAATCATTCTACAGGGTCTCTGAGACCCACAAGAGGAAAGGCTATTTCCTGTACGACGAGCTCCGATCGAGAAAGATCGTGGGGATACAGCCGGGACTGACCAAGCACTTCAAGTTCAACACATACGGGCTGACATGGGACCAGATAAGGTACGTGAGGGACGCCTTCCTCGATATAGTCAAGAAGTACGGACTGAAGGTAAGCTAGAAGACGCCTTTTCAGAGGTTTAGCCTCTTAATCAACAAAGCAGGGTTATCGAAGACCACCTTCTCAGCCTCGACCTTCGTCAGCCCGGAACTGTGCGCAACCCCCATCGCAACCTTGGGCGTGAGGAGATCGCCGATGTCGTGGGCGTCCGAGTCTACAACTAGATGGACGTCGATCTTCCTCGCGAGCCTGGCGACGTGCCCGTTACCCAAGCAGTGCCCGCCCCTGGAGGTTAGCTCGAGGAATATGCCGTTCTCCTTCGCCCTCTCCACGGCCTCTCTGGATATGTAGCCGGGGTGGGCGATTAAATCCACATCAGAACAACTGCAGGCAGCCTCGTCGGTGCCCTCTTGAACCGGCTCGACAGGGGACTCCCCGTGGACGACCACTATCTTTGCGCCGTATCTCTTAGCCTCCTTCGCTAACGATTGGATACTCTTCGGCGGGATGTGCGTCAATTCAACACCGGGGATTAGCTGGAAGTCGCTGTAGTACTTCGAGACAAATTCGGAGGCGCGGACGAGCGATGAGACGATGTGTTGCATGTTCGATGGATCCGTGTGGTCTGTTATGGCGACAGCCCTGTGCCTAAGGACATAGCTACGTCGAACGATCTCTGCTGGCAACAATTCACCATCGCTGAGCAGGGAGTGGGTGTGGAAGTCGCAGATCCTTCTTGGCGCTGATGGCATGAGGGGATTTAAAGATGTTATATTAATATATGTATTTGCGTTTGAATTTCGGTTAATGGGGTCTGAAGATGTCTAACAACGAGTTCAAGGTAACGCCCTGGGAGGTGAAGGGTGAGGTAGACTACGAGGAGCTCCTCAAGCAGTTCGGGGTCGAGCCACTAAAGGATAAGCTCCTCGAGAGGCTCAAGAGGCACGCCGGAAGCCTACACGTATTGCTGAGGAGGAAGGTGTTCTATGCCCACCGGGAGTTCGGGGATTGGATGGACTCCTATGAAAAGGGGGTAAAGGCAGTCCTTTATACGGGGAGGGGACCCTCCGGGCACACGCATTTGGGCCATTTGATCCCGTGGATTTTTACTAAGTACCTGCAGGATGCCTTCGGCTCAGACCTCTACTTCCAGATCACGGACGACGAGAAGTTCCTTGTGGACCAAGACCTCACCATGGAAGACGTCAACTGGTACACCCATGATAATTTACTTGACATTATTGCCGTGGGGTTCGACCCGAAGAAGACCAGGATATTCTCGAACCTCAACTACACAAAGGAGCAGTACAACATAGCGGTAAAGGTGGCAAAGCATGTTACATTTTCGACGGCGAAGGCCACCTTCGGCTTCTCGGACAGCTCGAACATAGGGATAATATTTTTCCCAGCCATGCAGGCGGCTCCCTGCTTCCTGCCGCAGATCCTGAATAGGGAGGACGCCCACATACTCATACCGTGCGCCATAGACCAGGAGCCCTACTGGAGAATCTCGAGGGACGTGGCGCCAAAGCTTGGGTATAGGAAGCCTGCTGGCATATACAGCAAGTTCATCCCGGGGCTGGGTGCGGGCGGTAAGATGAGCGCCAGCATGCCAGAAACCTGCATTTTCCTTTCGGACAAGCCCGAGGAGGCCATTAAGAAGGTGAAGAACGCATTTACTGGGGGCCAGCCCACGATAAAGGAGCAGAAGGAGAAGGGCGGCAACCCAGACATCTGCGTGATTTACAGCTATCTGTACAGCCTGTTCGACGAGGATGATAAGAGCATGGAGGAGATGTATAGGGCATGTAAGGATGGCGAGAGGATTTGCGGGGAGTGCAAGAGCCAGCTGGCGGACAAGGTGGCTGCCTTTCTTAAGGAGCATCAGAGGCGAAGAGAAGCGGCTGAGAAAAAGGTGGACGAGTTCTTACTCAAGGAATAGAGTATTTAGGACATTCTACACTGTTCGATGGCGTGGCTGGTGTAGTCGTTCTTTACGTTCTCAAAAAAGTTACAATGTTATGGGGGGGCAACGAGCGTAGTGGTCTGTACGACGCCAGCGATGCGCCTGATCTGGGTGACTATCTCATCCAGGAGAGGCAGATCCGTTGCCTCCATCCTTATGAAAACATCATACTCGCCGTAGACCACCCTGCACTCGGAGACACCGTGCAGCTTCTTGACCTCTTTGACTATGTTGTACTCCTTGCCGGTCTCGGTGATGAGGAGCATTAAGGCGATTACATTGGCCATTAGAGACACCAAATGATTAGATGGGAAGGGTGGGTTTAAAAAAGTTATGATTTGGCCATCGCCCATAGGAACCAATATCTGTTTGTTAGGCGGATAATTAATGGGGATTGCCTTGAAGATCGTTGTTGCGCTTACGGGTGCGAGCGGAGCCGTTTATGGTTATAGGCTTCTCGAGAAACTCTACGAGGCGAAGGTCGAGCTAATTATTATTGCATCGGAGGTGGCTCTGGAGATACTGAAGAGAGAGACGGGGATCAACGGGAAGGTGCTATCACGCTTTGGGAAGGTTTACAGGGATAACGACATGACCGCGCCTACGGCTAGTGGAAGCTATATTTTTGATGCAATGGTGGTGGTGCCCTGCAGCATGAAGACGTTGGCGTGTGTGGCGAACGGAGTATCGTTCTCGCTTATTACCCGGACGGCGGACGTCGCCCTCAAGGAGAGGAGGAAGCTTGTGTTGGTTACACGGGAGACGCCGTTGAGTCCAGTGCACATTAAAAATATGTTGGCGGCGACGGAGGCAGGGGCGGTGGTGCTGCCGGCGTGCCCAGGGTTTTACCACAGACCCAGGACAATCGAGGGGCTGGTGGACCATATCGTCGGGAAGGTCCTCGACCAATTGAGTATAAAGCACAACCTTTTCAGGAGATGGAGTGAAATCACATAGAGTTTGAGACTTGTATGCGGTCAGATAAATTGAGACATGATGAACGGAGGAAGGTATAATTGACAGGGAAGTTGTGCCCACGTTGTAAAGGTGTAGGATACGTCGTTTACGAAAGGCATGGAGAGAAATGTATTGTTACTTGTCCTGAGTGCGGAGGGCGTAAAACCTGCGAAGATAAAAAAATGTAAAACAGGTCTTAACTATACCTTATTACATGACAAGAGTGTCGCTAGTGTCGGAACTATACACTGGATATTAATATATTGTTTCCAAAACCAGTTTTAGGTTAATGATGGTTTAGAAGCATTATTATAACTTTAAGCCTAGAAAAAGCTAGCTTACCCAGAAATAAATTGAAATTGTCTATTATGTGCCAATTTTTTCCAAAAACTTGTCAATGCATTTTCCGGAATTTTCGAGTAGTTTCTTTAGTTCTAGTTTTGATGCATTCTCTATATGTATCCCCACCACCACTAGACACCTCCGACCAGTGACCTCTGAAATCCTACAGGCGGCGTCGTTCGAAACAATATAGTCCTTATGCGCTGGCACTGAAAAAGAGAATGCTTCGCCAGTCTTCTCACCGATCGATACCGAGCCTATGTGAGGTTGTTCGCCACCTCCTATGAACACTACCAGCTCATCTCCCGCTGGTATAGAGTCGGCCCATACCCTGTACTTCCCTTCGCCGTACTCAGCAAAGTGACTCATAATCACCACTACTTTATCCAATCCTTGCTGCTTATCTTCTCTGGCAGATACACATCCGACAGGAACCGGAACCCCTTTGACGACTTTGCCTCGATCTCCGCCTTCACCCTTTTTTCAAGGAAGATCTTGATCTCTTGCCGCCACCTCTTCGACTCATAGAACCACGGGTACCTCGGCAACTTGGTTACAGTATCCCTCACCAAAAGTTCTTTCGCCCTCTTTATGTCCATGTCATTCGCCTTGATTAGATGGTCCTTGGGTATCTCATACCGCTCCAGATCGGTCATGGTCATCCCTAAGAACTTCGCCGAGGGACACGCCAGCCTAAATGACTCGTACGACAACGAAATTGACCCAGCCCTGTAAGTGGAGTATATGTACCATCCGAAGGGATCGGCGTCCGTCAGCACGTATACGGGCAGATCCCAGTCCTCGCTCAGCCTCCTGACCATCCTCCGTGTCGCTCTGTCAGCCTGCCCCTTCCCTGTAATCAGCAAGCACTTGTTCTTCCTCCAGTACTCATAGTCATTAAGCCTCTGAAAAATCGCGTCCTTCTCCACCACCAACACGTACTCCGCGTCCACGTCCAGTACCCGTATCTGGTCGCACAGTGAGGGTATGTTGAACGCACCAATTCCAAATTTCGAGCAGTCTATCCTATTTCCCTTCGACTCTAGTACCGCGCTCCCGACTATGGCACCCCTCGACTCCGCTACGACCCCCATCTGCTCCCTCAGTAGTCCGGTCATAACCTCTATGTCTTGAAATATGGCATTCGACTCATCCTGGCTGCTGAAGGTCTCCACCTCGGTCCCCTCTATCGTGTGCAGGGTGTAGTAGTAGAGGTCCCTTATCGTTGGGTGGTCGTCGTGCTTCAGCGCCTCGTGGATCGCCCGAGCAAGTAAGCAGGTCTGCATGAAGGACCTCACTCCCCCAATCTCGTTGAACTTACGCTCGCCTACCCTCTCACCCAGCGTCAGTATCCCACGCTTCTCGTCGAATACTGTATTTGAAGCAGTTCTAAGGGGTATCCGCATTACAGGAGGTTTTACACTCATAATCTCCTCCGCCAATCCTACGAATATCTGCTTGAGTCTCTTCTCAGCGTCGTCAAATGACTCCAGCTGGCGAGTCTTTGCTTTTGAGTTATTGCTCTTCCTCATGATTTCTCACCTGAAGAAAATGTCAAGAGTATGCTGCCCCTTCTCGACCTTCTTTTGGGGGGGCATTTCCACCGGCTTAGTCGCTACTACCGGCCTCGTTTCCACTTTGACCTCCGCCTTTGGTTCAGCCTTTACCCCAACATTCTCCGTCGCTGTTATCTCCACCTTCGGCTGTGGTTTTGGCTCAAGGAGTGCCACATTCTTTGGCTTTTTGTGCTTCACGGACTCTAACAATCCATTTAACAATAACCGCGCATCCTTTTCCGCCAGAACCGACAGATCCTTAGCGACCTCCTTTGCGTAGATCGCAAATATGCTCTGCCTGTGCTGCTCGTGCTCCTGCCTCTGCCTGTGCGAGATATACCCGTAGATCATCCTCCCCAGTGTCTGCAAGGCTAGGCGGAGCTGCTCGCGTATCTCCTCGTGGTAGGCGACGGCAAACTTCCCGGGCACTATGTAGGGAACCTTCGTTGATATCAGTGATACTACAACGACTAAGGGTGCAGCCGGCGGGTTGCCCTCTTCCTGGTGAATCTTGTAGTTCCTCCAGTTGATCTCCTTGACGGCCTTGTAAAGCAAACAGTCCTTCGAGTCGTATATTAGCGGGCACTTATTTCCAAGCCTTACAATTTTTGACTTGAAGACTGTTTCCTTGGAGGTTGCGCACTCATTTGAAACGGATGGACCACTGTAGGCCGCGCCCACCTCCACCTGGAACGGTACGCCCCTGTATGACCACGGCTCCCTCGATGTGGAGGCGATGAACTCTGCGTCCGGATAAATTCGTTTAAGGGAGTGCCTGAGCGCCTCCTCACCAATGGGGCTCAACACGTCGAGGGGCGGGCGCATAATATCGCCCTCCCTCGCGGCCTTTAGCAGCACCTCCACGTCTATCTCCTTGGGAGTCGCCTGCGATGCGACCTTTGCCTTTTTCAGCAGGTAGAGGGCTTTTCCATCCGAGATCCTCACGAAGTGCTTCACCAAAAATTGCCTGGCGGTCTTGCAGCATATATCGTTGGACTTCATCTCCAGAAGCGCGCCGGGCTCCATGGAGAGCAGGTGCGGCCTTATTTCCTTTGGTTGGGGCGGCAGCACATCCGTGGCCCTCTTAAAGTGCAGCACCTTCTGCTCCTCTCCTGTAGCGGCTTTGACCTTGAACTTCAGGTCGGCGTGCGGGTTTGCAAGCGACATCTCCTTTATAAAGGACTCCACCTTGTCGGTGTAGTCGCCGGCGACCATTAGATCTACGCGGGTGCCGTGTACCCTGTCGAAGGGTGCCTCCCCACTCGAGATCACCACGGGGGCGTTCCTCTCTGTGTCTATCTTCAGTTCCACCTTGTAGCCCACCGGATCGGTCTCGGTCTTCGTGATTATGGTTGCGGGCTCGAGGGAAGTGAGCTGGGCATAGATTATAGCGGCGTGAACCCCCAATCCCTGCTGCCCCCTCGACTGCTTGAAGGAGAAGAACTTCGAGCCATAGAGGACCTTGCCGAAGGCCTTCGCGACCTTGTTCCTTACGACGCCGCAACCGTTGTCCTCCACCGAGACCCTGAAGATGGGGAATGTCCTGACACTCCCCTCCCTTGTCTTGTTCGTAACGACCTCGTAGCGCTTTGGCGTTGCTGTTAATTTCACTGTGATCTCGGGCAGAACCCCCATCGCCTCTGTGGCGTCAAGGGAGTTGTCCGTAAGCTCCTTTATGGTCTGCACGAGGGCGTGCTCTGGGTCCCCGAATCCCAGTTGCCCCAGGTTCTGCCGGTAGTACTGAGCGGGGTTCACGGTCCGCATCTTCCTGGCTTCTGCCTCAGCGACCGTGGTAGGCTGCAGCGAGGGTTTGGTCGTTCGCGCCCTATGCCTTCTCCTGGGGGCTCTCTTCGCTGGGAGTCCTCTTTTTGCCTCCACTACTCCTGTACGTGGATCCAATATGTTCGCATCTATTGTCGCATCAACCAATAAACGAACCCCGTGACTAGGGCTCTAGTAATTATGATTGCCCCTAGTGCTTCCCTTTAATAATAGAGGTTATTTATTCCTTCGCGGTCTGTTGCAGCAAAATTTCAGAAAACGGGCAACTCCTCCAGCAACATCCCCTCGATTACGAATGGCGGTCTCCGAGAAGCGATAGACTGCGCCTCCCTAAGTCTCTGGTCCCTATCGGCGAAGATCTCTATCACAGGATCGCCCTTCTTCACGGCGTAGCCCATCTTGGCATACAGCAACACCCCAGCCCCCTTGTCCACAGGAGCTCCAGCTGCCTTCGCTACCTCATTTATGGCGCTATTGCTTATGCTGCTCACGTACCCATCGGCGGGGGCGGTTATGATGAACCGCTTCTCTCCCAAAGGTATGTTTTCGGGCTTTATGTTGGGGTCCCCACCCTGATTCACTATGATCTCCTGCATCTTCTTGTAACCTCTTCCGCTCCGCAGTATGTCCTTGGCTATGGCCTGTCCGTTCCCCTTCATGGCGATTCCGTTCAGCTCGAAGAGCATGCCCGCTAAGGAGGTGGACTTTTCAATCAGGCTATTCGGACCCTTTCCCATTAAAGTTTCAAGCGCCTCCTTTGCCTCCAGCGCCGGTCCCACAGTGTGCCCAACAGGCTGACCACCGTAGGTTATTCCGCACCTCACCTTTATTCCGAGGCGGCTCCCCAGCTCGATAAACTCGTTCCCCAGCTTCCGGGCGTCGTCGAAGTTTTCCACCTTGGCCCCCCTCCCTGTGGGTATATCCAGGACGAGAGTGCCGGTACTAACAGCCATCTTCTTTGCCATTATCGAGGCGAGCATCTGTGATTTGGGATCGATGGAAAGGGGATGCTCTATCCTTATAAAGAGGTCGTCAGCAGGAGCAAGGTTCAGGGACCCGCCCCATGTTATATATCCGCCCACCTTCTGGAGTAAAAGCTTCAGCTCGTCGATGGAGAACTCTACCGGCGCCAGGACCTCCATAGTGTCCGCGGTGCCTGAGGGGCTTGTTATAGCCCTACTGCTCGTCTTCGGGATCTTCAGACCGGCGGCTGCTACAATGGGCACTATAAGTAAGGTGACCTTGTTTCCCGGAACCCCGCCTATCGAGTGCTTGTCCACGACGCTCTCCCCAAAGTCAATAACGTTGCCAGTTTCGACCATTGAGCGTGTAAGATCCTCTATCTCGTCCATGTCCATTCCTACATACTCCTCAGCCATTAGGAACGCAGCTATCTCCAGCTCGCTGAGAGAGTGGGAGATGGTGTCCTTAACTATGCGAGATATCTCGGTTTTCGTAAGCTTCTCGCCCCTCATTTTTTTGTGAATGTAGTCCACGGATGGCGGGGTCGGAGCGATCATAAGCTCTATCTTCTCGCCTTCATGTACCGGAAGATCGGACCTCAAATCAGCGTATATACCTATCTCGCCTCCCCTAACCACCGTGTCTGAAATGTCAACCATGGCGATGACCTTGTTGCTACCTTTTGTCAGCATTACGCGGTCGTGTACCCTGAGCATGAGGTCCTTAGCATCGTGCTCGTTCATAATCACGCTCTTCTCGCCAGTATCGATATCGATCATCTTGACCTTGTAAGTCGGCATAATACCACTGCAGTAAGATATTGTACGAGGGTTAATAAAAATCTCTCCGCCATATGTTGGTGAAGAAAAGGCGTTCAGTATCGGTTTTTATGAGATTTCCCTATTTAAGTAAAAACTGCGACTGAGGTATGAGAGGTGATACTTACATTTGCATAGGGCTTTTTTTCAAATAAGTGAAGAAAAAATGAAACGCATAAAGATTGTTAATAGAGGGAAAAATACCACATGACCAGTTCAGTATATTGCAGATTCTGTAGGGACTATAACCGAGCATGGGGACGTGAAGGAGGAGTTCAAAGAGCTCAAGGAGAGTAATGAAGAGTCCTTTCGCTAACCTTTTCCATCTTTATTCAATCCTCATAAAGCCTCTTCTCGCCCCAATGTTTCAGGGCTAGATCCAGCTCTTTGTGGGTCTTAGCGTACTCATCAAGTTTGATCCCCTCGACACATGCCTCTATGGCCTGCATCATAGCGGTCGCACCTGCCCTTGTCCCAAGCGGATGACCGTGTATGCCACCGCCAGCGTTTATTATACAGTCCACGCCCATCGCCTTGAAGTTGGCCGGTACAAGGCCAGGGTGTATCCCCCCCGATGCAACTGGGAAGGTCTTCTTCTTGCCAAACCAGTCTCCCCTAAGGAATGATAAGATCTGACCCAAGACGTGAATATGTTCCTCTTTACTTCCCATCTTACCAGCTCCGGAGCCAGTATGCAGCTGGTCACCACCCAGCATCCTCGCAATCTTCGCTATAGGAAGGAACGATATGCCGTGCCTTGGGTTCCTCGTGAAGGCGGCATGCATGGCCCTGTGCATGTGTATCGGCACTTTAAAGTCGTGCTCCTTCAAGAACCACTCCACCGTGGGGAGGCCTAGTATCAAGATATCGAGCATTAGGGCATTGGCGCCGTTTTCCATCGCGGTTTCGGCTAGCTTGACCATTTTGTCTGGCGCGCCGGTGATGTTCACAGCGAAGAGAACTGTCCTGCCGGTCTCTGACTTTATTCTGTCCAGCGCGCTCATTACCTTTGACACCCTCTCCTCGAGCGGGCAGAAGATCTGGTTCACGAGGGTCTCATCATCCTTGATGAAATCCACGCCCCCTAAGGCAGCCTCATAGACCACCTTCGCGGTCTGTGCAGGGTTCAGTCCAACCTTTGGCTTAACGATGGTGCCGAGGTGTGGCCTAGGGTGTTTGTCTGTGCCCACAAGTTTCCTCACACCCTCGATGCCAAAACGAGGGCCAGGGTACTGCTCGACGACTGTTCTGGGGAACTCCAAGTCGAGTAGGCGGACGTTCTTTATGGCTGAGAGACCGAATAGGTTACCGGCGACCATGCTCAATATGTTGGCGACGCCACTGGTCTCCACATCGAAGAGCTCTATGGGGAAGGCAATGTACACGATGCCAGAGTTGCCCTTACCCTCCGTCTTAAAGACTCTTGCGGGGAGCCTGCTCTTGACCCACTCATTAGTTGTGGTTATTTCTGTCCAAGTGCCTATGGACTCCTCGGTGGCGATGGCTATACCGGAGGACTTCAGCCCGAGCGGGCTCTCTACGTAGTACTTTGCTGTGATGTACTTGTCAGGGTCGATCGCTTCGGGATTAGCCGTGAAAAGCTCATCGACGTACATCCCCATCTTCATGCTTCCCTTGCTCTTCATTTAGTACTCCTCCTCGACCAGCGTCTTGCCCACCTGCTCCTCGCCTATGGTCCAGCCGAACTCCTCCATTAGTATGAGGATCGCAGCCTGGGGCGGTATCACCCCTCTCTCGGTGATTATGGCGTCTATGAAATCGGGGGGAGTGACATCGAAGGATGGGTTTAAGATCCTCACGCCCTTGAGCTTCTTAAGATCCTCCTTAGGTACTACCTCGTCAGCGGGGCGCTCCTCGATCTCCACCAGCTCCCCTAGAACAGTGCTGGGGCTGAACTTGTAGGTTTCCGCGCCCACGAATACCCGTACCCTTGCCTCCTTGGCTATGAGGGCTATCTGCGAAGTCCCTATCTTGTTGACCACAGCCCCGTTGGCCGTGACCACGTCTGCGCCCACTAAAACCTTGTCTACCTTGGGCATGAAGTACCTGGCTGCCGAGTCGATTATTAGGGTGACCGGTATATCCTTCTCCGCGAGAGCCTTCGCCGTGAGCCGCCCCTGAAACCTGGGTCGGGTCTCTGTAACTATTACGTTAAAGTTCTTGCCCACCCTCTTCGCCTCCAGTAGCGTGGAGATGGCAACGGAGCTGTTGCAGTGGGTCATTATGAGGTCGCCGTTCTTTATCCGCTTCGAGCCTATCTCGCTTATCTTCCTCACAGCTTCAAGCGACGACCTCTTGAAATCCTCCGCAGCCTTTATGGTCAGTGCCCTCAGCTCGTCCTCGTCCATCCCCTTCCTAAAGGCAGTGTCTACCCTGTGTCGGACGTAGCGAAGTGCGTTGGGGAGGGAGACGGCGGTGGGTCGGGTGGCAAGTAAAAACTGGTAGGCGCCCTCAAACTGATCCCTGTACATCTGGGGGTTCCTTGCCTTGGACTGCGAGGCAAAGATCGCAAGACCATCCACGGCGACGCGCCCTATCTCTGCTGCCCCCCTTATGCGCATGGTCTTTATGTCATTAGCGAGTTTGGTTATTTCCTTTGAGAACAAGATCTCATCCTCTAAAGTCCAGCTTCTGAATAGACCTCTATGGGATGATTAAAAAAGATAGCGTTTCAAGGCTACTGTACTTCCTTCAAGTTCTCCCTCGTCCACTTCAAAAAGCTCTCGGCGAAGAGTCAGTTATCGTATTTTTCACATGGGTATCTCTCGTAGTCTGAGCACGAGGTCAGCTTCCTCTCTCTGTCGTAAACTGATATGCCGCAAAAGACCTTCCTCTTAGGAAGGCCTTTTCGGTCGCCTCGTCGCAACCTGAACAGAGGTTCCTCATGTAGATCGCACAGTTGCCGCAGTAGTAATTGTATGGTGAGAGCAGGCGGGGGTCCATCACTTGAGCACATCACTTTTAAGAGCTTTGGCAATGAGCGGAGCGATGGAGACGCAAGCGCACTGGTTAGGCACAGTGTTTGTAGATATCAGCTCGGAGAGCCCGGCCTGCCTCAGCTTGTTGAGGGCATCCTCTACAAGGAGGGCATGGGTCGTCAAGGCGTCTATCCGCGATACCCCCTGCGCCTTAAGCCTAGAGATGGCCTCTACGAGCGTCTTTCCGGTGCTTACAATGTCATCTACGAGAACAACTCTGCCCTTTTCACCCAATTCACCAGAAACCTTGACATCCCTGTCACCCAACCGCTCCTTCTCCAAAATTGCGTAGGGGGCGGATAACCTCGACGCTACCACCTTTGCCCATTGTTCGGACTCTATATCTGGACCAACGACAACCGTCTTCTGAGATCCGAAATTCTTCTTATAATACTCAGCAAGTAGTGGCATAGCAGAAAGGTTCACCGCTGGGATACTGAAGACCTCCCTGATCTCCTTGTAGCGATGCAGATGCATATCCACGGTGATTAGGCGATCGGTAGCCGCACTTTCGATGAACTTTGCTATGACCTTGATACTAAGGGGCTCCCCCCTGTGAAAGCGCGAGTCCTGGCGGGTATAGGCGAGGTAGGGTATGACGGCTATAACGTGCTTACACCCAGCCCCTTTTAGGGCGTCTACAAGCAAAGAGTACTCGATGAAGAGGGCGGCAGGGTTGATACCCAGCGACTGGACGACCGCAACGTCCTCCCCAGAGACGTTACCCAGCACTTTGACGTACTGCTCACCGTCCGGGAATTGCCTCCTGTCGACTTTGATTAGTTCGGAACCCACGATCTTAGCTATCGACTTTGCTAGATCCTCGCATGACGACCCATAGGTAATCAGCAATCACATCACCTAGTAGCCCTCAAGCATCGCCCGGTACAGCCTCAGGAGCTCCTCCCGCGACGGCTTCCGCGGGTTCTTCGCAATGAACCGGGAATAGTTCGTTAAAAGGTTGTCCACCATCGGCTCAAGGTCTTTCTCGCCAAGGCCGAGATCCTCCAGACTCAAAGGCAGCCCCACAGTCTCCATTATGTCTATTATGCGAAGGGCTATGGCGTAGCCGACCGAGGTCGTGGAAAGGCCCTCAGTGTCGATGCCGAGTCCGGCTGCGATCACCTCAACTTTATCTGGTATGGACGGTGAGTTGAACTCGATCAAATAGGGTTCCGCGATCCCGACCGAGGCGCCATGGGGCAGCTTGCACCTTGTGGCGTATGTGTAGGCCATGCCGTGCGCCAGGCAGAGCCCGGTATTGGCGAATGCCATACCCGCCATTACAGAGGCAAGTGCAAGCCCGTTCCTTGCCTCTATATCCTCTCCGTTGCAGTATGCCCTCTCTAGGTAATCATCCACCAAGCTGGTGGCCTCGAAGGCCAGCGATCCGGTTATGAGGTTTGAGTCAACGGACATTGTGGACTCTACCGCATGGCAGAGGGCGTCGATGCCAGCCGAGGCGGTGGTCTGTGGCGAGGCCGTAACTGAGAGCGCTGGGTCTATTACGGTTAGGGCGGGGTAGAGGAAGTAATGGTTCAGGGCGAGCTTCAAACCCTTCTCCACAACAACGGAGATTGGGGTCACCTCTGAGCCTGTGCCCGCGATCGTCGGTAAGGTGACTATGGGCGGACCCTTCCTTGCAATAAGCTCACCCTTGAAATATGCTGTAGGGTCCTTCTCGTTTGCGGTCAGGAGCGACGCCATCTTAGCCATATCTAAGCTGCTACCTCCGCCTAGACCAACAACTAGATCGGGTGGGTTCTTTCTCACGATCTTTGCGAGGGTGGCCAGGACGAGCGCGTCAGGCTCTGGCGAGACCCCGTTGAACTCTGAGAGCGCTCCGGCAGAGGATAGCACCTCGCGCAGCCTCGCACAGGCGTCGGTCTTGCGGACGGTCTTGCCGGTTATGAGGAGCGCCTTTTTGAACTCGAATTGCTTCAGCTCGTCCTTGAGCTTTTCAAAGGAGCCCAGCCCGAAGACAATCTTCGTTGGCACCTGATAAGAGTAAATCTTCAATAGCGGATGATGGATCCTCGTCTCCATAACGCAACCTCAATACGAATACATATTTAAAACTCTATAAACCTATCAGAATTCAGTGGCCGACGATGATAACGCGAGAGGATATTTGGCGGGTTCTGGGGGATTATGATACAAGGAGCCTGACGATAGGTACCCTGGGGAGCCACTCTGCACTTGACATCTCGGACGGTGCCAAGGATGAGGGGTTTAGGACGGTGGTGGTCTGCCAGAAGGGCAGGGAGCTTCCGTACACAATATACAGGAGGGTGGTGGACGAGACCATACTCCTGGACAAGTTCGCCCAGATAACGGGCGATGATGTTCAGAATCAGCTGAAGGACAGGAACACCATCTTCATCCCCCACAGAGCATTCTCCACCTACGTGCCATATGACGAGATAGAGAACAAATTCACAATCCCCATGTTCGGGAACAGGTATATTCTTCGATCAGAAGAGAGAACGGCCGAAAAGAACCAGTACTACCTACTAGAGAGGGCTGGGATAAGGCAGCCCAAGAAGTTCAGCTCGCCCTCAGAGATCGACAGGTTGGTGATAGTGAAGGTCCAGGAGGCGAGGAGGAAGATAGAGAGGGCCTTCTTCACGGCCACCAGTAAGACTGACTTCAACAAGAAGGCGAAGGAGAGGATCGCGAAGGGTCTGATAAACAAGGAGGACCTTAAGAGAGCCGTCATAGAGGAATTCGTCGTGGGGACCTACTTCAACTTCAACTACTTCTATTCGCCCCTCAGCGGGGAAGTGGAGTTCATGGGGATAGATAGGAGGCTCCAAACAAACCTGCATGACTTCATCTCGCTCCCTGCCAAGCAGCAGCTCGAGGTAGACATTGTGCTGCAGAACATTGAGATTGGCCACATGGGGGCGACGGTTAGGGAGTCCATGCTGGAGCAAGTATTTGAAATAGGAATCAAGTTCGCTCATGCAACGAAAAGGGAGTACCCACCCGGGATAATAGGACCGTTCGCACTACAGGGTGCGATCACGAAGGATCAGGAGATAGTGATATTCGATGTCTCGCCCCGCGTTCCGGGAAGCCCGGTTATAGGTACAACTAGCCCTTACACCAGGTACGCCTATGGTATGCCCATGAGCGTTGGCAGGAGGATCGCTCGTGAGGTGCGGGAGGCGGCGGAGGCGGGCAGGCTGAGGGAGATAGTGACATGAAACCCACTGTGGCGACCATCAGCTCCCACTCGGCACTCCAGATACTGAAGGGGGCCAAGGACGAGGGGCTGAGGACGGCGCTGCTCTGCCTGAAGGGCAGGGAGGGTCTTTACAGCAGGTTCGGGTTGGCTGACACAATAATAAAGATGGACACGGTTGAGGACCTTTTAGATGGCAGAGTGCAAAAGAGGTTGCTTGACGAGGGCGCGATTCTCGTACCGCACGGGACTTTGATATCAGGAGGGAAGCTGGAGGAGTTCGAGAAGGGCTTCAAGCCGCCGGTCTTTGGCAACAGGCGCATATTCAGGTGGGAGTACGATAGGGATCTGAAGGATAAGCTGCTCAAAGCAGCGGGGCTTAAGATCCCGAAAAGGTTCTCATCCTACGACGATGTTGATAGACCTGTAATTGTGAAGCTCCCTGGGGCGGAGGGCGGTAGGGGTTACTTCATCGCCAAGGACGGGAGGGACCTAGAGCAGAAGCTGAAGATGGTGTCAAAAAAGGGACTGCTTAAGAAGGGAGAGATAGAGAAGGCTTTCATCCAAGAGTACATTGTTGGCGTCACGCTCTACCCGCACTATTTCTACTCGCCCATCTCAGACAGGGTGGAGCTCCTCGGCTGTGACAGGAGGTACGAGACTAGCATAGACGGCCTGGGCAGGATAAGCGCCAGAGATCAGCTGGACCTCGACCTCATACCGACATTCAGGGTCATAGGGAACATCCCCATGGTTCTGAGGGAGTCCCTCCTTATTGACATCTTTGAGGCGGGGGACGGTTTCGTTTCCGCTACGAAGAAGCTCGTTCCGCCGGGAATGATCGGACCGTTCTGCCTCGAAATGATCTGCAATGAGGAGGGCAAGCTATACACCTTCGAGTTCTCCGGCAGGATCGTGGCAGGGACGAACCTCTTCGTGGGCGGGTCCCCCTACAGCGACCTTCTCTACGATGAGCCCATGAGCATGGGGAGAAGGATCGCCAGGGAGATGAGGACCGCCTCGGAGAAGGGGCTACAGGCGAGGGTAACGACCTAGGTGCGGGCAATGTACCACCTCAGGTGCTCCAAGAAGGATGTGGCGCAGAGGGTTCTGGTTTGCGGGGATCCCGGCAGGGCGACAAAGATCTCCGAATATTTTGAAGGCGCCAAACTGGTAAACAGCCACAGGGGGCTTCTGACCTATACCGGAACCTACAACGGGGAGAGGGTCACCGTATCCACCACTGGCATAGGGGCACCCTCGGCAGCTGTAGTTCTGGAGGAACTGGCGATACTTGGTACAAAGGCGGTGATTAGGGTCGGAACCACGGGAGGCATAGGCAAGGAAGTACTACTGGGGGACCTCATAGTACCGACAGAGGCAATACCCCTCGACGGCGCCACCAAGGCGTACATGAGGGAGGGGGCTGTACCAAAGGCCGATGCGGACATCGTGGACGCTCTCAGATGGAGGCTGGAGAGGGAGGGCGTGAGGCACCATGTGGGGCGGGTGTGCACCAGCGATACGTTCTACCTAGAGGAGGAGAAGGACGCGAAGAAGTGGTCCTCCAGAGGCGTGCTGAGCTTCGAGATGGAGTGCTCGGTGATATTTGCCATTGGAAGCCTGAGGGGTTACAGGGCGGGCGCCTTACTGGCGGTGACTGGAAGGATCTGTGGTAAGGGAGATAGGGTCCTCGACGACAGGACGACCTCAAAGAGCATAGAAAATAGCATAGTATCCGCGCTCGACGTGATTTCTGCTATAGGCATCGAGCAAAGATGAGGGCGTACCTTCGCTCTAAAAAAATAGAGGGCAGCTAAAAATTTTTAGTTGCTAACAATATTTTTTAGTGCCTTCAGCCCGACATGGAAAGTTGACACGTGTGGATAAAGAATCAGTTTAGTGGATTTCAACAGATTACACAGCCAAAAAGTCTGCTTGCTCTGCTTACATCAAATTCCATTACCAACAGCAACATAGTAGTTTGATTCGGGCAGGTAAATGGTAAGTTAAAAGTAACTGGGGATAGTATAGAGACGCCGCAGTTGAGACCGAGGCGAGCCTGTAGCGGCACCAAAACAGAACCGGCGGACGGACCAACTCTTCACAGAGAAGGGAAGTCCAAAGAGACTGTAGAGGTGCAACGGACAGGATGCAAGATAGGACGATCCAGGGCGTCTGGATAAAATCGGACGCCGCGACCGCGGAAAATCGATGCATGGGAAGACAGGAAGGAGAAACCCCGCCATGGAGGGATTCGAAACTCCAGCCCTCTCCTCAAAATCGGTCACAACTGCGGTCTCTATTTTAGACCACCCAATTTTCTAAAGCCTTCTCCATCAGGGATAATAACATCTTCAAGTCATACTAAAAACTACGGTGAAGCAGTTGGTCTCGAGACCCAAAAAGGGCATAAAACATTACCTTGAACTTGAGGCAAAGCTCAACTCAATTATAGAAAAGATCAACTACGGGGTCTCGCTGGTGATAGTCGAGGGCAGCCATGACAAGGCAGCACTGAGGAAGGTCGGCCTGAAGTCGCCCATCGTGGGATTCAGCAACTCAGGATTATCTGTATTCGCCTTTGTCGACTGGATAGTGAAGGACTACAAAGGGCTGACCGTTATCGTTCTCCTTGACTTCGACAAGGAGGGAGCTGGGATGGCGGAGAGGATAAGCAGGGAGCTGGAGGAGAAGGGGGTAAAGGTAGATCGGTTCTTTCGCAGGACGCTGGGGGAGCTGCTGGTCAGGGAGGGCATCCGGAGAATTGAGGAGACACGTCTATTAAAATTGAAGGCTTACTACTAGATATCGGAGGATTGGGCACGAGAAGATAATATTTATAATATCCAATACTAACCAATCTGATGGGGAGCTCTTTTGGTACAGGTAGGATTCGAGCCTAAATTGGTCTTCATCTGCCCCCTCTGCAATAAAGAGGTGGAGATAGTCTACGAACGGGGGAATGGATCGTGGATCTCCGATCACGCAGGCTGCCTGAATTTCTCGATCATACGCAGCGTACCTATGGCAACGGAGGTTGGGCGGGAGGGACCGCTGGTCTTCTTAGCGCTGGAATCGGACTTTTCAATAAAGGAGGCCATTGAGGGGCTGAGGGCGCTCTCAAAGGAGGAGGACCAGTCCAAGAGGCAGAAGTTGGAGGCTGGAATAAGGAGGCTCGAGTCCAGGTTGGGTTTTGCGGAGAAGAACCTACCCCATACCATGGACGTGCTAAAGTCCGGGGCGTTCGGCCTTAAGGTGATATCTGGAAGGGAGATCTTCGCGGTTGCATGGAAGTCTGGGGAGAGGTACTTCGGTATCGCCGAGACGGAGGATCGACCTCTGAAGGAGGTGGATGCTGTATTGGCGACCAACAGCCTAGAGGAGGCACTAAGGTTCGTATCTTACTGGCTACATTACTGGGAGCAAAGCAGGATAATTCCATGAGTAAAAAATAAAAACCCAAGGGCAAAATAAGAGGATAAAATGAATAGAAGGCCAGAGTCTTTGCAAGGAAAATACACCATCAGAGAGTTCAAGCCCGAGGATTTGGACGCCATTGTTAACATAAACAAGGTATGCCTTCCCGAGAACTATTCGCCGGCATTCTTTCTGGAGCAACACTATGAGAACCCGAGGATCTTCTTGGTGGCGGAGGCGGACGGAAGGGTAGTGGGTTACAACATGTGTCGGATAGAGTTCGGTATGTCCAACTTGAGAACGGCCTTTGCGAGGAAGGGGCATGTGATCTCGATAGCGGTCATACAGGACCACAGGGAGATGGGAATAGGGCGCAGGCTTATGGAGATAGGGATGCAGAGGTTAAAGGATGGTGGAGCCACCGAGATGTTCCTTGAGGTTAGGGTCAGTAACAATCCGGCGATAGAGCTTTACAGGATCCTCGGGTTCAAGGCGGCCAAGGTTGAAGAGGGGTACTACAGGGACGGGGAGAACGCGTACTTGATGGTGGTAGACTTATCAAACCTAAAGATGCCTGGTCCTGTATCGAGCTAGCCCTTGCCATACGCAGTTTTTAGGGCTTCGGCAACTTCATTCTCAGATAGACCCAATAGAGCACTAGGAGCAGCAGCGGGAAGTAGAAGACGAGCACCTCGAAGATTAGCTGGAATACGGAATTCCCTGTGAGCCTCACATAAAGCAGAGCAGCATCCACTATTGCCAGCAGTATTGCTGCAATGCCTACGCTCCTGGAGTCGTCGCCTGCCATAAGCTCAAACTTCCCAAAGGTGATATAAAAGTATGCCCAGCGCTATTGTTGGGACTTTCAATGCAAAAAACCGCCTCAGAGAAAACAATATATAGAAGTGCTTCTTGTCTTTTCAAGATAATTAGTTTTGTCCTAGGAGGTTTATGTAATGGCGCAACAGAGTTTACCAATCTTAGTATTGAAAGAGGGCGCCTCCAGAACAACTGGTAGGGACGCTCAGAGAGCAAATATAATGGCAGCTGTAACCCTTGCGGAGACCATAAGATCCTCATTGGGTCCAAAAGGGATGGACAAGATGCTCGTCACCAGCTTCGGAGATGTTACCATAAGCAATGACGGTGCGACCATCGTCAAGGAGATGGATGTCCAGCACCCAGCGGCAAAGATGCTTGTCGAGGTGGCAAAGACCCAAGACACCGAGGTAGGCGATGGAACCACGTCTGCCATGATCCTTGCAGGCGCGCTCTTAAAGAAGGCCGAGGACCTGCTCGATCAGGATGTTCACCCGACGGTCATTATTGAGGGCTACAAGAAGGCGATGGAGAAGGCGCTAGAGACCGTGGACAAGGTCGCCATCAAGGTAGACCCGCTGGATAAGAAGAGGCTGATGGAGGTGGCGATAACCACGCTGAGCGGAAAGAGTGTAGTGGCAGGCCACTACGAGAGGCTCGCGGAGCTCGTCGTGGATGCAGTCAAACAGGTGGCCGAGAAGGTCGGAGACAAGTACAAGGTCGACCTTGACAACATAAAGCTTGAGAAGAAGAAGGGAGAGTCCCTTGACGAGACCCAGTTGATAAGCGGGGTTGTGCTTGACAAAGAGGTGGTCCACCCAGGGATGCCTAAGAGGGTCGAGAACGCAAAGATAGCTATCCTCGACTGCGCGCTTGAGATAGAGAAGACCGAGATTACGGCTAAGATCAATATAACCACCCCTGAACAGATGAAGAGCTTCTTGGACGAGGAGTCAGCTATGCTGAAGGGGCTCGTGGATAAGGTCGCTGATTCTGGAGCCACCTTCGTGGTAGTGCAGAAGGGGATAGACGACATCGCACAGCACTACTTTGCCAAGAGGGGGATCGCCGCGATCAGGAGGGCTAAGAGGTCGGATGTCGAGAACCTTGCAAAGGCCTGCGGTGCTAGAATTATAACGACGCTGGAGGACCTCACAGCCAAGGACCTGGGCTATGCCAAACTCGTTGAGGAGAGGAGGGTTAGCAAGGACACGATGGTGTTCGTTGAGGGCTGCAAGAACCCGAAGGCGGTCACCATACTCGTGCGGGGCGGAACGGACAGGATGATCGACGAGGCAGAGCGTTCGTTGCACGATGCAAAGTGCGTCGTAAGGAACGTGGTACAGGATCCGTGGATAGTCCCAGGCGGCGGTGCCTCAGAGGAGGAGGTCGCCGCGAGGGTGAGGGAGTTTGGAAAGTCCTTTAGTGGCAGGGAACAGCTGGCGGTCTTCAAGTTTGCCGAAGCGATGGAGGAAATACCGCTTACACTAGCAGAGAACTCTGGTCTTGACCCGGTAGACATACTGGTCGAGCTGAGGTCAACCCACGCAAAGGGCGAGAAGAATTATGGTGTAAACGTAGACACCGGAAGAGTCGAGGACATGACAAAGGTAAACGTCATCGAGCCGGCAAGCGTCAAGAAGCAGGCGATAAAGTCAGCCACCGAGGCGGCTATAACGCTACTAAAGATAGACGATGTCATTGCGGCCAGTGCACCCAAGAGGGGACCAATGCCGCCAGAGGGCGGTCCAGAAGGCATGCCACCGGGCATGGGCGGCATGGGCGGCATGTGAAGTGAGCCAAGAAGTACAGAAGGAAAGCAAGCATATACTCGGTCCTTCAGTGATGACGAGGTTCGAGAAGGCTCGGGTTCTTGGAGCCCGAGCGCTCCAGGTTTCTATGGGAGCGCCACCGCTGCTTGAGAGCACTGCGATCACGCCCATCGAGATAGCAGACCAAGAACTCAGGGAGGGAGTGCTGCCCATGACTATAAGGCGGAGGCTGCCCGACGGAAGGCACCAAGATATCCCACTTAAGTGGCTCATCAAGAACCAGTAGTGCAGTGCCTTTTTAGTTTATTTATTATAAAACCTGCGTGGACTATTCTCTAGGATACCTGACCTTTTTTGATATCAGCGCTGCTGCCACAGCGGCCCCTACGCCGTTGTCGATGTTGACAACGACCAGTCCAGGGCTACAGGATTGAAGCATTGAAATGAGGGCACCCTCACCCTTTCCTCCAAGGCCGTATCCTGCCGAGGAGGGTACACCTATCACCGGTACCGCCACAAGACTGCTCACTATCGATGGAAGGGCACCCTCCATTCCAGCGATGACAACCATCGCGTCGACGTCCTCTTTGAGACTCTTCTTGATTGCCGGGAATAGCCTGTGCATGCCGGCTATTCCGATATCGTAAAAGGCGTGAACACGACACCCCATCTCCTCCAGAACCATCTTGACCTCCTCAGCAATGGCTATGTCCGCTGTTCCTGCCGTAAGCAATGCAACGGATCCTAACTTCTCCGCCTTACCTTTAATTCTGGAGGTGCTTTTTATGACCATTATCCTGCCCTTTTTGCTATGTAGAATTTCCGCTTTGGCTCGGAAGATCTTTTTGATCTCAGAGGCGTTGGCGTCGCTGATCCTTGTGATAATTACCCGCCCGGTCTCAGAGTAGAAGACCTGAGTTATCCTGAGGAGGTCCTCAAAGGATTTCCCTTCGGCAAATACTATCTCAGGGACGTCCTTCCTCGCCTCACGGGAGACATCGAGGCAGGCCCCCTCCACCTCCTTCACCGCGTAGAGCCTGATCTTTGCTACTGCCTCCTCAACACCTATCTTTCCATCCCTCAGCGACTTTAGCACTTCATGAAGATCCACTAGAAGACACCGCACCAAGAACTAATATATCAACAATAATCATAATGAAATTGAGACAGGTATTTGAATATAGTGCTGATAGACAGCTCGATAGCGGGGGCTTCAGGGGATAAGATATTATCGGCGTTTGTTGACGCTGGGGGGACGAGCCTCAGAGAGGCTATCGACGAGGTGACCGAACAGGTAAGGCAGAAATATAGGAAGAGAAAAGGAGTAATTGAGGATGACAAAGTTGGAGCTTTCAAAGAATATTGAGGTCGAGGACGTGAAGGATCTGGCCAGGCTGGTGGCCTCCACCGTCTCTATGGGGCAGCCGATTTATGTTATTCATTTCCAGCACAAAGGGAGGCACTTCTACGGTGTGCTGGGGGTTTACAACCACTATTACGACAAGCAAGGTCTACCGCTCTTCTACTACCACTCAACCGAAAAGCCGTGGAATGGCAGGTACGTACTTGTCAAGATGGACGAGAAGGAGGACATCATATTTGGGGATGGCATAAAACCGGGTTGGATAGCTGTCCCCATAATAAACCTCAAGGGAAAACCGGAGTTCATCGAGGTCTAGTCTGCAAGGCTTACCTTCACCCACTCGCCCTTCCTGACCCTCCCAAGTGCCTGCAGATCTGACGTTATCTTGCCGATGACATTCACAGGGCTATAGGGCTGGGACTTGCCGAAGAATATGCAGAAGGCCTTGCCGGGTGGCCAGTAGGCTAAGTCTCCAGGCTGAACGGTCGCCCTAGGCTTCTCCAGACCCAAGGAAATGGGCGTCTCAAAATACACCTCCTCCTTCCACAGAAAGCTCTTGGAGGTGAAGGGCATCACCCCGACCAGGGACTCAACAGTTCTCGGCGCGAGGATTCTTACGAGTTCGCCCCTCGAGTCCAGGCTTTGAAAAGAAATACGGATGGGTATCTTATTCAGCAGAGCCATCTCTTGGCACCGTTATGTGGCAGGCACGTAGATGTTGACGCGACGCCCGCTCCTCATCAGCCTAAGGGTGCCCTGCTTTGCCATGGACTCCAGGATGTCCTTTGAGACACTGTACTTCAGGTTGTACTTCGAGTAGAGCAGGTAGGGGGTCACGAACTTCATCTTCGGGACTTCCTTCTGGATCTGGTCGAGGATCTTTGGATCAACAACAGAGGTGGTGGTCGACTTTGTGATCTCCTTCTTAGGGGCCTCCTTCTTCTGCTCTGCCGCCTTTAGCGCCTTTGAAAGCTTGGGTGCCGTCTTCTTTGCTCCGCCCATAAATTACACCTGTAACGAGATGCTAAATGTGGTTATAATAAAAAGGTTTTGGTTTAAATGGGCTTGCTGAAGGCCTTCTCCAGCCGGGATCTGTGTATGGAGTTCATTGTGCAGAAGGGTATGATCTTGCCGTCCGGAAGGGCGTAGTGGATGGTGCAGCGCCTCACCCTCTCCAGGTCAAAGTTATAGGGATCCATGAAGTGCATAATGCCTATGAGGACGACCTTGCGCATGAACTCGCCCAATGAACTGTAGTCGCCGTGGAGCATGACCGAGGATACAAGGTTGCCCAGCAGGCTCAGCTTCATGTACCGCGCGGCGCCCAAAAGGCGCATCCTTGCCCTCGTGTTCGAGCCTTTTGAGGCGTCTTCATAGACCTTCTCCATGACCGACATAAACTTCTCCACGTTGGCGTACTTAGTAATTGGAACGAGCTTATCCCCCTCCGGCATGATCATTGTGGCCATGCCGCACTCCTGGTGGTTGGTGAACTCCTGGTAGCGCCTGCCCTTTAGCGCGCCGACTGCCCTTGATATGGGGAGGATCACAGGTATCGGGTAGAAGTCGCTTGCCTTGATCTCGCCGCCGGTCTGGGATTCTGCGAGCCTGACGACATCGGGTACGGTTATCCTCATCTCCCTCAGCTTATTCTTGTCTATCCTTCCGGCCATGGACACAGGCTGGAAGTTCACTCCCCTTATAACGTCGAAATTCTTCGCTGCGAACCTTATTATTGAGCCGATCTGGTCGTCGTTGACGCCCCTTACAACGGTCGGGACAAGGACAACACTGTCCAGCCCCGCTGCCCTGCAGTTCTCCAGTGCCTTCAGCTTCGTATCGAGAAGGTCGAGCCCCCTCGCCGCTATATAAGGACCAGGCTTCATACCGTCGAACTGGAGGTAGAGGGTGCTTAGACCCGCATCGAGGAGCATCTTCAAGAAGGCGGGATCCTTGGATATCCTTATGCCGTTGGTGTTGACCTCGATGTGCTCGAAGCCGGCTCTCTTCGCCATTGCCACCAGCTCGGGGAGGTCGTCCCTTATGGTTGGCTCGCCGCCCGAATACTGGAGAGAGTTCGGCGGGACCGGAAGGTTCCCACGGAGGTTTTGAAGCATCGACCAGATCTCGTCCTGGGTGGGCTCATAAAGGTAACCCGCCGTTGCCGCGTTCGCGAAGCATATAGGGCAGCGGAGGTTGCACCTGTTGGTGACATCGATTATGGAGAGGACCGTATGGGATTTATGCTCCGGGCATATGCCGCAGTCGTACGGGCATCCCTTTGAAACAGAGGTCCGCGGATTCGAGACCCCCTCTCCTATGCACTCGTACTCCTCGGCCCTCTTGAAGAGCTCGTAATCGCTCCAGTAAACGTCCTCAAATCTGCCGTGCTTCGGGCAGGTCTTTCCTATGTAAACCACGCCTCCATCCTCGTATATCTCGGCATCTATAACGTTCATGCACTCCGGGCAGAGGCTCTTGGTAGTTCTAATCATCTGCATAATACCACGACCGCCATAATCAGCACTGTTTATATTTGAATGTTTTCATATATTTCATACGGTGAATTGGTTGACTGAAGATTCAACCATGGCGAGGCTCATGGAGATTGGCCTGACAAGTACCGAGGCAAGGGTGTATATCACGCTGCTCAAGGGGGAGACCGACGCGAAGAGGTTGAGCGAGCGCTCGAGGGTCCCCTACTCGAAGATCCATACAGTCCTTTCGAAGCTGGTCAGCAGGTCACTAGTGGTAGATCGCGGTGGCAGGCCGTCCGTCTATGCGACAAAGAGGCCCTCGGAGGGTTTATTAGATTACAAACGCGCGGTAGTGGCGGATCTGGAGGCAAAGCTGAAGGGAGCTGAGGAGGTGCTGGCCGACCTGGAGGCGGAGAGGGACTCGGAGAAGTCTGACATTTGGATAATAAAGAATCAGGAGGACATATTGAGGAGAACCTACGAGACTCTGAACAGCGCCGAGAGGGAGGTGAAGCTCGCGCTGCCGGTCGCACCTGATGGGGTGGTGGCTGCGCTCACACCGGTGCTGATGAGGCTGAAGTCAGAGAAGATCTCAGTGAGGCTCCTCCTAACGCATGATTTCCCCGGGAGTGAGCTGAAGAGGCTCTCTGAGCTGGCGAATGTAAAGCTCAGGGACAAGATGTTCGGCGGGGGGATAATTGTCGACAACGATGAGGCGCTACTTTTCATAGGGAGTAGTGGCGGTGCGGTGAACCTAGCCATATGGTCCAACCACGCAGGGCTTGTGCAGGTTGCAAGGACGTACTTCGATTATCTATGGGAGGGGCCTGCGTGAGGTTCTGTACCTTGACCCTTTAAGGGGATGAGGCCGGTCTTTTCTATTGCAAAGTAGTGCCAGACGGTATCGTGCGAGGTGCCCTTCATCTTCCTGACCCTTAGCTGCCTCGCGAGGAGACCCTGCTGCGCGAGCAGGGGGTCGAAGCGGAAGTCGATCATGCCGTCCACGAGGTAGTCCAGCATGCCGGCGAACTCGTCTATGGACTTGACCCCCACGTGGTAGGAGGCATAGGCGGTTATTTCCATAGTCTTGCAGAGCTCAGCCCTCCAGTTCTTGATGGTCTCGAGGGTAGAGGTGGGTTCGCTGAGTGTAAAGAACTCGGTCAAGGAGTCGATGAAGACGGAGCCCCTGCCCTCCAGACCCTCAGCCATGGAGAGGATTATCCCAGTCAGCGCGTGGTGGTCCTTCGGGTTCTGAACGACCTTTATAGCGTCGTTGGGCTTTGGCGGCATCCTGACTCTGAACGAGAAGCAGTCTATTATGCGGAGCAGCCCCGTCTCCATAGCCAGTTGGCAATCAAAACCAAGCCGCTTAAAACTCTCGATGATTGAGTTGGGGCTGTCATCGAAGGTTATGAAGAGGCAGGGCTCGCCGGCTGAGAACTTGGTACCGGCGGCTTGGATCAGGGTCACCGACTTACCCGTCCCGCCCTCGCCAAAGAGGAGCACGAAGCTGTTCCTGGGGTAACCGTCGGGCAGGAGGGAGTCGACCATCGGGATACCAAATTTAACGAACGACATATATCCTCAATCTTTGTTTTGTCTAACTTATCTTAAACCCTATTGGAGGGCTTCCGTCTCATATCTTTTGTTGAACTTGGCGGGTATTGATCGAGTGGTACTGGACAGAGGCTTGCATTGGTTCCATTGGGGGCGCGAAATGTTTCAGTAAAACCGGTCTCCTCTTTTTAAGGGACTGAAAAGACGATGGTAAAGAAAGAAAGGTATAATAATAACAGAATGTCAATCTTGGATTATTGTTTTCGGGGGAGACATTATGGCTAAAAAAGGAAGGAGAATTCTAGTAGCTCTCGGCGGAAACGCCATCAAACAGGCGGAGGAGAGGGGAACCGCGGAGGAACAGTTCAAGAATGTCAATACAACCGCAGAACACATCGTGAAGATGGTTCAGCGCCTCGGCAAGGACGACAGGCTGATAATAACCCACGGAAACGGACCGCAGTCCGGCAACCTGGCGCTGCAGCAGGACGTCGCAAAGGAACAGATCCCGCCCCAGCCTCTGGACGTCGTGGGAGCAATGACCCAGGGGCAGATCGGCTACATGTTCCAGAACTGCCTACAGAACATAATGATGGCTAAGGGCGTCAAGGTCCCGGTGATATCGGTAGTGAACCAGGTGCTGGTGGACAGGAATGACCCGGAGTTCGTGGGCGAGAACGCCTCCAAGCCGGTCGGGAACTTCCTGACGGAGGAGGAGGCGATGAGGCTAAAGGCTGAGAAGGGCTGGATCGTGAAGAAGGTGAAGCCAAGTGCTCCAAAGCCATGGAGGAGGACGGTTCCCTCCCCGGACCCCATAGCCAACGTGGAGGCGGGGGCGGTACAGATCCTGGTGAACGCCGGGGCAGTGGTTATAGCGTCAGGCGGAGGCGGCATACCGGTTGTGAAGGAGAATGGCAAGTTTGTGGGGGTCGAGGCGGTGATAGACAAGGACCTCGCCGGCGAGAGGCTGGCGGAGGTCGTGGAGGCGGACACCTTCCTTATACTCACGGACGTGGAGAAGGCGAAGCTCAACTATAGCAAACCGAACGAGAAGGCGCTGGACAGGATGACGGTGGCGGAGGCAAAGAGGTACCTCGGAGAAGGTCACTTCTTGGCGGGCAGCATGGGGCCGAAGGTGAAGGCGTGCATACGTTTTCTGGAGTGGGGGGGCGAAGAGGCAATAATCACCTCGCTGGACAAGGCCGTCGACGCGCTGGAAGGCAGGACTGGAACGCACATCGTTAAGGGTTAGAATGCCACCCGCTTCTTTCTTTTCCTTTTCCCTTCATTAACCTTTTATTTTAAGAATGTTTGGGCTCTGCTCTGATGTCACACTTCATCTTTAGTAATCCGTAATACCAGCATTCTTCATAGCCCACGATCATTTAGCCTCATCTTTTAATAAATATGACGATCTTTCTCCGGCTCTCGCACCCCTTTATCATTAAGGCGAAATCCAACCGATGGACAATGTTGGCTAGGCTCCGGCTGTAATTGCCCTTTAGCTTCTATTGGAACTGCGTCATATTGAAGCATAGTAAAACTCCCATGAGGGGGCATCACCAACACCGGCGGACATCCATGTACGATCTCTTGCGAGAGACGGGATATTCTCATCATAGAAGTAGGTCTGGATGCCAGGCTTCCATTGCCTCACACCTTCCTCATGCTGAAACCACGTGGAGCCTAGCAGCTGTAGTATTAATCCCCCGCCGTTCATGGGCACACCTGTAGCCTCCGACGCTCCTCTACAGCACTTTGGGGTAGAGCTTATCGACCCTTAGGAAAAACGTTGCGAGGACTCGAATCATTATCGCTCGATTCACTATGCGGCTATACCCAACCTTTGCACAAAGTTTAGAGGCTGACAGACGGTTTTCTCAGGAATTTCGACGCAGGCGTTTGCACCAGTTTAATTTCTTGAGGATCGTAGTTTTAGTCTTCCAATTTTGGAAATGTACGACATTAATACAAAAACTTAGAAAACCTTTTATAGAATAGGATAGAGATTCAGATATAAATTCTATAATGGAGATTTGAATATGAAAAAGGCGTTCTTAGTAGTATTTTTGATATCTGCTTTGGCACTGACGGCGTTCACAGCTCCAGTAAGTGCAAAGATACCATCAAGCACTCTATACAATCGGGTCGCAATGGTGGAGGATCAATATGCTGATCCGTCTCAGGGAATGCTTCCCGAGAACGATGTAGCATTTGCTAACTTCACTTTCACCGAATTACCTTGGGCAAATCTGACGGCGGGGAACCTTACCAACTTTGATATAGTGGTGCTCTTGATTGATTTCAATACACCAACGCCCATGGTAACGCCGCAACAGGCATCTGATATAAATTCTTGGGTCTTTGCCGGTGGCAAGCTGATAATTTACGACTCCGAGATGTCTGCGCAGGACTATTCTTGGCTAGCCTACCCATTTAATACGACCAATCCGGGTGCTTATGCCTATATGGGTTCCATAGTTCAAATGGAAGATAACACTCTTGGAGAAGATAACGATCCAAGCAATACATTCTATTACATCAACACAACAGTCGATACGGGTGTTAACGATTGGGAAGATGCTATTGGCGACGGCAACCTCTTTACTACCTTTGATCCCAATTGGTGCGGCGACATAGAAGCCATTAACGGAGAAGAATCTACCGGATGGATGCATGCATACGCACAATATGGCAATGGAATGATGATTTATAATGGATTTGATCTCAATCCCATATATAATTTCGGTGGCAATGATACGGCTCCTAGTGCATATGGCTGGGCTGCTTTAGCTAAAATATTTCTATTAGAGCTGGCACAGCCATGGGCAAGTGATTACAACTTGCCGTGTGGGAACCCAATTGCAGAGGCAAAGCCAATACCAGTGGGTGGCTCCCTTATCAGCGCTGACACATCAGCCATTTTGATGCAGCCCGCACTTGTTGCTGCTGTTTTGATCGTGGTAAGCCTTGTCGTCTTGGCAACGCTCTATAAAAAGAACGGTTCGCGCACCGTTCAGTAACCCACGTTTTTCCTTTTTTTATTTTTTTACTTTTTTTGATTAGCTTGAGGTCTTCAATACACAAATACATATAATTCCAAAAAGAAACGATCAAGCAAAGTTAAAAAAGCAGTGACTATTTTATACATATATCTTTAATGTGTAGCAAAACATTTATCTTGGGATACTTATAAAATATACATCGGGGAGTACTTTGTCTGATGGTCAACCCAAGTTCGGGATAAAGACGGCGGACATGGATAAAGACCTGGCCGCAAAGAGGTGGCTCGGCGGAGTAATGAGGCCCTCCACGAGGCGGTACTACAAGAGCGCCCTGAGGGTATATGTAGGCTTCACCGGCTTGGATCCCTCCCAGCTCGTTGATGAAGCCCTAGAAGACTTGAGGAGGGACCAGAGAGAGAGGCAGGACGTCGTTATTAAGAGGCTCATCACCTTCCACAACTGGTTGAAGACCGAATACGGGGTAAGGAGCAGGGGGCAGGGCGAACACAAGGTAATCGGGAAGGGCGTAAGCGATAGAGCGGCAACGACCTACGTTAACGTGGTGAGGTCCTTCTACGAGACCTTCGGCATAACCGTGAAGATGAAGGGCAGGAACGCGCTTCCGAAGGGGAAAGTAATGCACAAGCGGATCAGGGTATCTGCGGAGCAGGTCAAGCAGATTGTGAACCATGCAAGGACGCCAAGGGACAAGGCCATCATACTGACGCTTTTCCAGGGCGGGATGGACGTCTCTAGTCTCTGCTCGTTAAAGTATGGTGATGTGGCGCCAGGGCTTTCGAAGGGCGAACTCCCCTTGAAACTCGACATTTACCGGCCCAAGACCGGGGTGGAGTATTTCACTTTTCTAGGCAAGGATGCAGTCGAGGCACTCAAGGTATACATCAGGGACTGTGAGAGTAGAGGGATCAAGCTCACAGCAGACGCCCCCCTCTTCCTGACGGAGCGAGGTAAGGAGCCAATAGAAACCCACAACGTCCAGAACGTGCTACGGGAGGTGGCGACCAAGGCCGGGTACGTAACCGAGGCAGAGAGGGGTGATCCGAGGTTCTACAACCCACTTGGGCCCCATGCCCTGCGCGAGAGCTTTGGCTCCATCATGATAAACTCTGGGGTTCCCGACACGATCGTTGACTTTTGGCTCGGGCATAGCATCGACGAGATGGCGGAGGCCTACAAGTCCATCCAGTTCGAGAGCGTAAAGAAGATGTACGCCGAAAGGGAGCACCTGCTCAGTCCGTTTGCGACCCTGAGCAACGGCGAGCTGCAGCAGAAGATAGAAGCACAAGTCTTGGAGAAGAGCAAGACGCTAAACGAGGGCCTGACGACCCTGGCGCTGAAGAACGCGGACTTAGAGAACAGGCTGACCGCAATGATAGCAGAGAATCAAGATCTGAGGAACCGGCTCAAGACCGTAGAGGAGGCTGTGAAGGAGCTGAAGAAGATAGTGAATGCTTGAGTTTTTATTCCTTTATTTTTACATTGGGGCAACAATCGCATCACTGGTGAGCAGGGGCCCACAGGAAGACCAGCTTGCCCACCTTGGTCCCCAGCGTGGTCCCCATGCCCGCCGCTCCCTTCTCTTTTCTTGTGCGTCTGCCTAGGGTATATATGCCCAGCAGGCTGTTGCTTGGGGGATACGTTCTTAGAGCGTGGATATCGTCCTGGAGCGTCTTAGAATGTCTCAGAACGTCTCTGAAGCGTGCCAAAGCGTGGTTCAGAACGAGTCCAGAGCGTATAGGAACGTTTAAGAACGTTGGCGGAGCGTTCTTTCATGGTTCCGGTGAGGTGAGAGAGGATGATGACGGATAAAGAACTCAAAGAGGCAATAGCCCGGTACGTCAAGGAGCACTACGAGCGCAACAGGGAGGCGCCCTCCCTGGGGAAGATTGTCAAGCGCTTCAGGGGCGAGAAGCTGAGCCTCTCTCGCCTCTACAGGGTCTTCCCGAAGGGCGTGTCCGAGGTTTGCAAGCTGGCTGGTGTCCCGGTCCCAACTCTGCGGATGAAGAGGACGGAGAAGGCGACTAAAGCCACAAAGAGCAAGCAACAGGTTGCCACCGTTGAAACACCAGGGCCTGTGACTGAGCTCTCCTTTTCACAAATCTACTTCATTGACGGGGACAGGAACAGGTTCACCCTGGACGAGCTGAGCCAAGACATCTACGATCATTTGTTTGATTTAGACAATACCCTAATCTCCTTCTACGAGAAGATCGAGGAGAAGGTTACGGAGAAGGTTATGGAGATGATCCACCCCAACTGTCATGACTGCGGAAACAAGTTAGCCCTGAAGGTCTTCTGCCCCCACTGTGAAACGGACTTCACTGTGCGTCACGCTATAAGCCAAGCGAAGCCTGCCACTTCATCGGCCCCTAAACCCTTGGGACTGGAGAACTCCCTCAACTTGCCCGCCTACCTCTCCATCCGCTGGCCCTCGAAGCCGGCCGGACTCTAGGCGACATTGCTCGGTATACCGAGTATCAAAAATCACAATCGAGGCGGCACGTGCAAGAACTCCTAGATAGAGGGGAGGAGCCTCCCCTCACCATTGAGGGAGATAGGGGTGGGATCACTGGCATCGGTGGCAGGGCTTCTGATAATGTTGGGCTTCTGCCTAGCTGGTGAGGGCGAGGTATTAGACCTTTATGGGTGGGGCCGATGGGAGGCTGGGATTCCCGCCCCCCTATCATTCTACGGACTTAAGTATTTCAACGGAGGGATTTGAACCCTCGAAGGCGCCAGCGGACTTAAGGATTATCATGAAGAGATTGAATCTCTTTAATTTTCAATCTATAATATTATCGTCAAATATCATCAAAATTTAAAAAATTGATATATTTATTTAAAAAAAATCAAAATTTTATAAAAATCGCAAAGTCCAGAGGGAATAATAAACTATTTAAACAGTTTTGATGGTCTTACATTATAAGCTATAATGTAAATTGACCATAAAGAATAAAAGCAAGTGAGTAGAGTTAAGATTTGTCAATATCTTAAACTCAAGTGAGTTTAATTTGTTGATGAACGGAAAGAAAGAGGTTAAAATGACCTCTGTTTAACCATCGGAGTTAAACACAAGGTTGGCTTAACCAAATTCGATGACCCCTTATCTTGACGAGCCTAAAAGGGTCAAGATAGGATAAGACTTGACGCAAGGCTTGAAGGGAGGTTATCCCTTTAAGACGGGCTATCCGATATAGCCCTTGAACGATGGGTCGTCTTAGGCATAGAACGGTGAAGGAGTCGTAGACTTCATCGACAAACCCGAGAGGGAACAAAGTAACTACACGATAAAACTTCATACTAATAACCCCTCACAAACTACCACCCCCAGCGTTAAAGAAGGTGGTATAGAACGCCCTTCATAGGTCGTTGTGTAAATTGTGGGTGGTTCACCCACATCTATTGGGGAGAAGGCAGTTCTCACGATGTAGAGCAAGAGTTTGAAGTGCATAGGCAGGAGAGTCATCACGATGACCCTGCCGAGCTTGAAGTAACATCATACGGTGGACAACACCCTATCGAAGACGCCAAAGCCGATGAGATGCTAATGAAATACGGCTTCTTCTGGAAGGGTATCCGCTCAGTAAGAGGACACTACATAAAGAAGCCATCACGCACAGAGCCGTTACTCAACATACCAAAGTTGTCAGGGCTTGAAGGACACGAACAATACCGTAAGGAGATGTTTCCTAATGACTACAACTCCCCCCCGATATGAGAGAATAACCATTCTTTTTCTGGTCAGGGTGGTAGGTGATAAGGGGTTCACAATAGAACGCTTCACCTTTTGGCTTAACAGCAAGAAGGAATAGACTTTGTCAGCAACAGCAACAGCACCAAGAATAGCGACTGCCATAGCACTACCTCCAGAGGTAGCCTACTTAGTTGAAACCATCGGCAAGAGATACGGTATGTGGTTCGGCAAGAAACTCGTGCTAAAAGAAGCGAACACAGCCACCAAAGACCTGTCTAAAGACATAAGGCAGGTTGCCAAAGACCTCAAGCCGCTCAACGAAGCCCTGAACAGTAAGATAGGGGCTTATATTGAGAACGGGGCAGATGTCCGTGAAGAGGTCAAGGGCATCGTAGCACAGAGGAAGGAACTCAACGACAAGAGGAAGACTCTTGTTGACCAGAAGACCACAGCAAGACTTCCGTTCGCCGATACTATGAGTGGGCTGAGTGATGGGATAAGTTATCTTGACTACAATGTTGTTCCTATCGCCTTCCAGAAGGCGACGGGCAACCCCATTATGCCGATAACTGTATGCCCTCCAGACCTCGTAGCTGAGATGGCAGAAGCAGCAAAAAGGGCAGAGGAAGCCAAGAAGAGAACTGCCGTTCCAACGGTAGTGGCTTAATCTCCTCTCCCTTACACCCTTTTTTTCTAAAGCCGTATGGTATATCCAGCGGCGGAGCGAGAGGTGTGCGTTCTTATAACCCCGACTCGGAGCAGTGAGGAGTGAGCAACAGGCCCCTTGGCTACGCTACGCCAGAGTGGTAGATTGAGTCTCCGATAAGACGACCGACTCTATAAGGGTCTACCTTCCTCCAAGGTATCTACCGAGCCCTCCTGCGTTCCGAGTGGTAGCAGAAACCAGCACTGCCAGTCCCCGAGGGGAATTCACCGTGAGGTGATGGGCGAGTCCTGAAGGTTCTCTATTGTAGAATATGCTATTTTTAGATTTAGAGACCGACTCTAAAGCCTCCAGCAAAGAGGACGCCTTACACCGTTAGGCGTTAGGCGTTAGGACTGCCCCAAGGGTTGCCCCAGAGAGCCGAAGCCGTCTAAATAGGGGTTCGCGCCTCGGTTGTAGGCTCGATGATACGGGGCGACTCCCTCCTGACAAGGGGTGGTGCCAAGCCGAATTGGGTTCTTGCTGTTCGTGCAGACGGGCGTAGAGAAATACGCGGTTGGGTAAAAGGCTCGGCTGTGGAGTTCCAATAGCGCACAGCTTTTCTCGGAAAGTTGGATAAAAAGGTGATGCCCGACCAGCCTGCGACTGTCACAAAGGCAGGATAGCGGGACAGCGTAAATCACAGCCACAGCCCTGCTAACCCACGGCAACTTGGCGCTCGGTCACCATCTGTCGATACGGTAAGGTAAGGCGATACGATGGATCGGCTACAGTGGCATTAAAAAAAGATAGTGCGGGCTGTAGCAGATGGGTAGCCCTAGGGCGCAAGCCCTAACACTTTCGGGGGCTGAATATTGGAGGACGCTTTTTTTATGAAAATAGGAGTGCTCAAAAGGCACACCTTCATCCATTCGGGCAACCTTGTGGTGAAGGTCAGAAAGGGCACTGAGGTCCACGCAGAGGGCGGGGTTCTGAGCTTTGACCAAGACCAGAACGGAATGAGGATCATAAGGGCTGAAAGCTTTTATTACCTCTACCTCTGGGACTCGGTCAGAGCCATCACCCTCCCGCAGGGGGGTGCAGCACCCTACCCTCTGTCTATGCTTTAGAGCCCTCCCCTTTTTTTCGACTTCTATATTTGGGGGAAGTTTATGATAGACTATCCACTCCTGCAGGACATAATCAACGACGACTTCTATTATAGCAACGAGTTAGTGATAAACTAATTACCTCTTCTTCCTTTTTGGAGGATTGTAATGGCAACTGCATTGAAGTGCATCGCCTATAAGTGCATCAAACCAGCACAGCCGATCCAGTTTGAGAACTGCATCGTTCCGCTGTGCAAAGACCATATCAAAGCCGTCGTCAGCGGCAAGATTATCAGGGCTATGCTGTGGCTGGGGCGAGACTGATGATGGAAGCACACACGCAGGAAGAGGACTTCGAGAGATACAAACCAGTGATGGAAGTCAGGAGGACGGTGATGGACGTCAGCATCCGACCTGAGACCATCGCACAGGTTAAGGCAGATGGAGAGGGGCAGGTCCTCATCTACAGCAAGGAGCACGCGGTGATAATCAACAGGAGCGGTCTTGTCCGTTCCGACCTCCCAGCGACGAAGGAGGTCGAGGAAACGCTGAAGGGCAAGGTCGAGTCAGCCAAGATACTGTGCGAGCTCCACGTCTGGCACTGGAAACTCGGCAGACCTGGCATCCTTAGGGACCTGAAGCACATAGTCAGTACCACGGAGACCGAGAAACTAAGGCTCGGCATCTTCGACCTGATAAAGCTGAACGGGGAGGAGTGGAAGTGGCCCAACAAGCCATACCCAGTCCGCCTTGACGAGCTGAACGGACTGTTCGCTGGTCACCTCTACACAACGCCCTGCTTCTCCTACATACTCCCCAACACGCAGCCCCTGAGCAACGACCACCTCAAGATATTCTGGGATAAGTTCCTCGAGTTTGGATACGAGGGGGTAGTGGTCAGGGACATACTCGGCACAATCAAGGTAAAGACCATCGCGGACATGGATGTAGCCATAATCGGGCTGAAGAAGACCAAGACCTTCACGCAGAAGGGCAGGGTCCAGACCGTCAGGGTCGCCCTGATGGATGAGGCGAACAGGTTCATAGTCCTCGGCGATGTCGGCGTGGGAATAGACCACGACCTCGGGGACAGCCTCTACAAGCTCACCAAGTTCAAGGTCGGGGAGGACTCTGAGATTGTCTACATACAGCCCCTCGTCGTAGCCAAGATTGAATACACAGACCTTTTCCAGCCCGCCCTGAACGAGATGCGCGAATTTGGACCCTCTGGATATCGTGTGGTGGGATATACGAACCTTGCCACCATGAGGGAGCCGAGGCTCGTAGACCTCAGACCAGACAAAAAGATCTCACCGACAGAGGTAGGGGTGAACCAGATTCCCCCCTGCCTAAAATTTTGGAGGCTTTCAATGAACGAATTTGAGTACATAAAAAGCATAAGCGAAACGTTGATCGTTGGCAAGTGGATTGCCGTGGTAGGAAAGGACATCATCTACGGCGACACGGCAAAAGAGGTCTTCACGAAGATAAAAGAGAAATATCCAGACAGAGAGCCGTTCATAATGAAAGTGCCTGAAAAGGATGTATGTCTGACCTTGATGGAGCCAAAATTCTGCCCGAAGTGTAATGAGCCCTTGACGGCAGTGTACTTTATGGACGACCCCAACTCTTTGGATTTGCTGGCTTGTAAAAAATGCCATATTGCCTATCACCCTGAGAGCCTTAAACCCTTGGGGATGGTTATTTAACCAAGGGCTTTTGGAGGATTAACATGAAACCAGAGCGTATAGAAATAGTAGCCAAAGCCTTTGGCTTTGAGCACAGTTACGGAGTCTTCAGCATCCTACCATACGCAGACACATACAGACCCAAGACGGAGTGGCGGTGCCCGAAGGACAATGTCGCGCCAGCGCACACCTCGCAGCTTTACAAATGCCCCACGTGCGGAGACACCTGGACCAACTGGAACGCCAAGTCCCCAAGCGGGGCGTATATGACACCCTACATCAAAGAAACCAACATCTCCTACGACGGTCCAACGCTGGAACCCGACAGGCCTGCGAAGGATCCTCCGCCAAGGAAGGCATACATCAGCACAATGCCAAGAACCAAGTTCGCAGAACAGGAAGGCGATGCAGCATACGACCGCCCCTACGGATTGATACCAGTGGACAACAACAAGGTCGGCATATCAGAGGCAGCCAAGAACCTGATGAAGCTGGTGATAGCGGTCGATAGGCTGGACACGGTGATTACACTCAACTGGGTCGAGGGCAAGGTAGAGCAGAAGGTCCTTCTGACTGTATCTATGTCCAACAGAATCCTTCTTCAGCCCGTGATACCGAGCAACCTCCTTGTCGTGAAGGAGACGGTTATGGTAGACACGACCAAGATAAACGAGGAAGACCTGGTGCAAGCCAAGGCGTTCATCTCAGCACTGCCAGTTGCCACCGAGGACACATTTGTTGCACACGATTTTAGGGCGAAGGGAGTAGATTATGCCTCCAAGGTGAGCGAGAAAGCCGTTGCACTCGAGAAAATCCTAGCCCAGCAGGGTCTAGCAGCCGTTCCTACACCCGCCCAATCCGCTACTGCAACCACAAAGGCATAAAACAAACTCTCTCCCTTCTTTTTTTGGAGGATAAAAGATGAGGAGAGGAAAACAATGCGTTCAATTGATAACTCATATGTCTGTTAGTGAGGAGCGTACATCAAGGGGGAATCCTGACCAATATTACATAACCCTTGCATGTGGGCATAGGGAGTTTGCATGTCATCATCCAAGAATCTTCCTGCTTCTTTTTCAATACGAGCAATTCAGCAAAGGCAGGATGCCCCAGCCTAAGATGAACTGTTTCCAGTGCCAGAGGGAGAAGGGATACCGATGAATGGCGACGGGGCTAATCCATTAGCCCCTTTTGGAGGCTAACAAGTGAATACAAAATTGGAAAAAGTGACGGTATACGGCTCCAAGAAGGCGGTCGGGGAGGCTATGAAGCTCCTGAAGGAGCTCGTCCTCCCAGACGAAGAGGGCAAGGCTAGGCTAGTGCTTCAGAAATTGATAGAGGAGAAGAACATCAAGGCGGACATACTCTACGATGGCAACGGCGTTTGGAACGGGGTGAAGATCCTCGAGAACTTCAGGAAGATAAAGAAGGCAGGGTGGCTGATAAAGGAGGGAAGGGGATATGTGCCCGTAGGTGAGATGCTGCGGATCCCCAGCTCCGAGGGCCGCTTGATTCTCAACGACTACTTCTACAAGTTTCTCAGTCTCGTCTGCGGGAGCATAGCACACTACAACATCTGGGGGTGGGCGAACATGTATCCAGGCTACGAGGACTTGGTGATGTTCTTCGGGCGCAACGAGTTCAACCAGAGGGTGCTTGACCATCTCCCCGAGTGGTACACCGACGCAAGGAGGATAGTGGAGCAGATCGAGAAGGAGATCAAGACCAAGGAGTCAGCCCCTACAAACTGGTGCGAGATATTGAATTAGGACGAATTTATTCGTCCTTTTTGGAGGATTGATTTGAAATGGCGCTAGACATACCCAAACAACTTAGGAAGCCCACAACCACAGAGGAGAAGGACTTTGCCAAAAGGTGCTACAAGATTGGCATGAAGAACCCCTGGTGCTCGGGGAAGGCAGCCTTTGAGGACGGTGACTTCATCGTAGAAGAGGACCGGCTGAATAAGGGCTCCTTCTGCGTCGCGGACAGCGAAGAGGAGCTGAAAGAGTTCTTCAAGTTCGGGAATTGGTGTCTCGGTCAGGCGATCATATACAAGGATCTCTGCTTCATACAGCAGGTCAACGGCGGGGACGAGTGGCTCACCATAAAGGATTTTGAGGACGGGGCGATTGACTTCGAGAGCATGTCGTGGGAACTCATCATAGAGAAGCACGGAGACGCAGGGTTCTCAGATCTTCTTGGAAGGCTATTGAAGGCAGACAAGGATGCCTGTGTCCATTTGAAATATTGACGGCATCCTTTTTGGAGGATTTATGATAGTTGAAATTCCAACAAATCTACTGCAGGTGCTAACAGTGATACTTGCGGGCTTTATCATAGCCTGTGTTAGCCTCATCGTTATCCCGGACTTCGACAAGAAACCTGGCGATGTGAGAAACGAGAGACTCACAGTTGCTATCCTTATACTTGGGATAATCCAAATTGTACTAATTCTCATAGTCTATGAAGACTTCAAACTTCTTTTTTTGGAGGTTTAATCATTTGAGCGAACAACAGGCAGCAACGAAGGAGCAGGTGCATGCCCGTATAGAGGACCTCGTTGAGGAGCTGATGCGCCCCAGAATAGTCTGGCCAGGTGCTTGGAATGAAGATATGCCCAAGCCTCTAGGAGACCGAATTTTACCAGACAGGCTGATCCAGTTGATGAAGTTCGGCAGGACGGAGATGGCTACTTACTCTGAGGTTGCATACTATATGTATCCAAGAGTCATGGAAGGTCCGCTTCCAGATGACTGGGTGGATATATACTGCTGGTGCGGAGTGCAGGCGATGGGCAGCAAAGTCGAGGGCATAGCACCGAAGGAGCTAACCGATGAACAGAAGCGCGATCTGAATCGGCTCAGGCGACACATCTGGGAGTGTTCAGTCAAATTAGTGAAGGAAAAGGAAAGAGCCGAGGAGAAGGCGCTCGACAGTCAATTGAAGGACCAGGAGGATAAGGGATACAGTTTCGAGGGGCTAGCCTGCCTCGGTTAGCCTTTTGGAGGAGAAAATGCCTTTTCGAGTTTATTGTCTTATATGTAAGGCGTTCTTCATTGGGAGGAGTCATAGATCAAGAAACAGCCTATTATATACCGGCTTCATTGGGATGCAACATGTCAATAGGGTCCATCCCGACAGTGAAGGAATAGTCTGCATTATTGTCCGCTTTTTTGGAGGACGCTATGAAAGCTCATTATCAAACCCTGCTGGATAATAGTCAATGCTGGCGGGAGTGCAAATCTTGCCCCTTGGGTAAGGACTTTCTCAAAACGCTCTATTCATGGTCAGAGGACAACCCGCTTGACCCGTTCTTGGTGTGGAAAGTATGCGATCCATGCACGGGCAAATTTTTGGAGGATAAAAATGGCGAAGATACGATTTACAGCCAACTACCAATCGCACCAAAGCGACTTCAGATCTGCATCCATCAGTTATGAGGTGAAAACCTCGGACCTCAACGCTCGGCTTTTCTGCTATCCAGGGACGGACATTTTCGCGCACGACTTTGTAAGGCATGTAGCGGCGCCAGAATGGAGACCGAAGCAAGAAGATGAGGTAGACCTTCCATTTGGAACGCGTTACGGCTCGTCAGAGGTGACGGTGATAGGCGGGAAGTGGTATTTCTGCGGCGATTTTGAGCACTGTAACAAGGACGACATCAAGCACAATATCCGCATTCTGCGTACTCTCCTCGAGCGCTTAATAACCAATTACCCCACTCTCAAACCCTTCTCACTGCACAAGGACTACGACGAGGACATATGCCTGTACGTCGAGGGCGACGGCTCGGACATAGACGAGGATGAGTTTGAGGATGAGTTTGCGGGCATCCACTTCTATGACTGTTGCCCAGCGGACAAGTTCGAGCCCAGAACAGCCAGCGACTACGACAGATATGACCGCCTGATGCCGTGGGAGCAGTTCGAGACCTACGACCCTCCCCTTCCGTCTTGGTATCTCGAGCGGGAGCGCAGGTCGAAGGAGGTCCACGAGAACTGCCCACTCTGCGCCAACAGGGAGTATCTTGAGAAACTAGGAGAGCTGGAACCAGAGACCACCGGCGACGAGCACACCGACAACCAACTAGCCATGAACTATGACTACCATAAGAAGGAAGACTTGGCACCTTGGGCTCTCAACTGGGTCCTGCTCAAGAACAAATTCGAGGTCGAAAACGCCCCAAAGTGCACACAATGCGGCAAGCCCATATTCACAGGAACCATATTCGGCTGCGACTTGTGGGTGGAACGGGTGAAGAATGGACTCTGCAACGAGCACGACCCAGAATGGCAGAGAGCTCGAGCAGAGGTAGAAAGGCAGACGCGGATGGCGAAAAGTAACTGTCGTTACAAGGGCCTTGTAGAAGCAGCATCTAATGAGAAACAGAAACCCCTTGCGGAATTCGGATTCTGAAGGGGCTTTTTGGAGGATTGTTATGTCGGATATGTTTTCAGGATTCCGATGGTCATTTGACAAGCCAAGAGCAGCGACAGCACCAAAGCAGAAGGTTTTTTCTGCCCCGAGCATGAAGATAGGCGTTCTGAGCAGGACGCTAGCCCGCAACATCCTAATGAAAAGGGGAAAGAAACACTACCCCAACGAGGACTATGATGTAATCATCCAGCACATCATGGACGACTACGACCCCGAGAACCACTTCGATGAGCAGATGAACGACTTTTTAAGAAACCACCCCGAATACGCCCCCTACCGCCTGCTTTTCATCCACGCCTCCGAGATCCGTGCCGTAGAGAATCACGGCAAAGAGGACGCCAAGGCGGAAAGAATGGCATGGCTCGAGCAGGAGGCCGAAGACGGAGAGTTCAAGGATGAGGCGAAGAAGATGATACAGGAGATAGTCATCGATGAGGCTGCCATTGATGCGATCGTTGAGTTACTGCAGGACTACAACCCACCGACCTACGGCTTCGATGGTGTGGGGCTAAGCTGCTTGGGAGGGTGATGAACCACGCTGAGAAAATATGTCGTCCACGACAATACGACCGGCAAAATCCGCAACCCAGACTGGGCGGCTATTCCGCTTTACTGGCAGCGGCCACCCGAGCGACCTCAATACGAAAATGACGTTGCCTTCTACCCTCCCCTGTGCTACTCATGCGGACACCCGATGCTGATCGATGAGGACTGGACCAGCCTTGCCTGGCACCACTTGGGCTTTACCTGTCCAATCTGCGGAGCCTACCACTCCTACTTCGTGAACGATCATTCCGAGGCAGCACAAAAGGAGTATGATATACTCGAGGCAAAGGTCAACCCTGGGAAGCTGGACTATTGGGGCTGAAAAGCCCTTTTTGGAGGATAAAACACTTGAAGGGAAAATATATCTCCGATGCTCAGATCAGGACTTGGGCTGTGGGCGAGAAAGGTTTTACCCTAAGTAACGGTGCCTGACGCCAGGAAGGTGGTGCTGATGAGCCTTAATCCAGAACATGACGCTATGATACGAGAAACACTAAGGGAACAAGCCCACGAAAAAGAGCAAGACCGTCTTTATGAAAATAAACGGAGGAAGGCGAAGCTGAGGGGGGTGCCTCCGTGAGCCTCGATCACGTTGTTCGCAACCATCGCCCCGATGAGGACAAAATAAACAGGGCTTTCTGCAAATCGCCACAATAAAAGAGGACATAGCAATTCCCATAGATGCCTTTAAAGGTGCACTCAAGAAGCATTGACATGCACCCCATTTTGGAGGCGACTTTTGCGCCCTACGACCCTATAAAGGTTGCCGAGCGCGTTTCTGCCATTGCCAACGATGGAGCGAGCAGGCTACGACCTCTGCTGTAAGTGTGGCATGAAGGACGGCTGGTATCTCAAAGGAACAGAACGCTGTCCTGTCCATGGCACGAAGTTGAGGAAGACTCGATGGAAGTGCAGAAACAGACCTAGCCTGTCTTGATTGCCACACCACTCTTTCTACATAAGAGCGTAAGATTTATATAGTTCTTACTCACTTGAGTTACTCGGTGAGAAGAATGGAAGATAACAGTTTGGGGGCAAACATGGAAAAAACCATAGCACTAAGCGGGTTCATAGCTGACATCCACTCGCCATCGACCTGGCTTCAGATAGTCCTGGACGGAAAGGATCTGTCCTGGACGACCTACAAGAAGCTCGGCGAGGACCTTGAGAAGCTCCTCGCCGAGATAGACAAGAAATACAGCGCCAGGAGTCCAACGAAGGGGAGGAGCATCTCCCTAAACTCCGCGTCGCACAACCTGGAATTCAGCCCATTTCCGTCCAAGTTCTCCAACACCCTCAGCAATGCAAGGTCATTCGTCTACAAGTTCTTGATGAACGACTACTGCGTTCTCCTCGAGGAGATTGGGAGGAGGAATGTCTATCTGCTGCCCAAAGGGGTCGCACCGATGTTCCTAGAGGAGGTGGAGAAGATCAACAAAGAGACCATCGCACCGCTGAGGGAGGAGATGACCAAGTTCGTAAGCTCCGATGACTTCTCCCAGATAGAGAAGCTGATAAGTAGCGCGGGAATAGATCCACGAGGCCTTAGTACAGCCCTGACACACACGATAAAGGGCATCAACAACTTCTCTGCAGACATCGTGCCGGTGAGCTTTGACTGGAAGGCGGTGGGAACGTTTACCAGTGTTGAGAATATCGAGGGTCTCAAGCTACTGATGGCACAACTCGAGCGCAAGGAGCACGAGTATAGGGCTAATGTCGTCACGGACATACTCAGAAAGTTCAACAGGCTGATCGAGCAGCCAGTCATTGGACCCAGGCTGGCACCACAGGTGGACAGGCTGGAAAAGATGTGCGACTCGCTCGGGCTTACCAACATAACGGAGAAGGTCCTCAAGCCTCTACACGAGGTCGTCATGGCGAAGCCGTCCCTGCGGGCTGGGCTCTGCGAGAAGTACTTTGGCAACATGGACTTGAAGAAGGGCGCCGCGGCGACCCTTAAGGCCTCTTTTGGGGGATAGATTATGCCTTCCAATCAAAAATTGGGTGGGAATATGTCTTTAAAGGAAGCTTTAAAGGAAGAGAAGACTCGTAAAATGGTAAGGGAATTGTATTGGGAGAAACTCGTGGAACACTCTCTCTCAAGTGATAGTGATCTTACGAGGAAAAAACGCACAAAAGAAGAGAAACAGGTTCTACAGGATCTTCGCGTGGGCTTTGCATTAGACCTAAAATATCTGCAGAAAAGTCTCCTTCGGACCACAGACATCCTAAGCAAGATGTTTGTAAATGGAGATGTTGACAAAAATGATGTGGGGTTTCGACACGAAAATGACACGGGATTTCGACCCTGGGAGTTGATCGAGCTTTGGTGCAGGGTATACGACAAAGGCTCTTCTATGACCGAGGAGAAACTGCGGGAGATATTGGGGGAGATGGGAAAGGATGCGGAGAACACAGGTCCTCTCTTCGCCGGCAGAAATCCCTGCCTTGAAAAGGCGAAGGACAATACAATAAGAGTGCCATCTATAGCGATAAGGAAGCTATTAAAATGGACAGGACAACTCCCCGGTCATATCGAAGGATTTCGAAAACACGAATGTGCAAACTGTAGCCACTTCGACCAGTGCCCCTTCATCACGGGAAAGGATTCAGACATGGATCCGAAAAAGGTTATGCGTTGGCATAAAGCCAATTGCCCTCACAAACTAAGAGTAAAATTTGCTACCATACCCTGAGGTGAATTACCCCTTCTCACCAGCTAAAAAGAGGGTGTTTAGGGAGCTTTTTTTGCAGCTTCTTGGCTTTGCTCACTCAATGCAGTATAGCAAGCCTAGTTTAGGCTGTGATTTCCAAGAATCGCTACCTAATAGATGATTTCGTGATCCAATACTGCCAACAATTGGCGGTCAAAGATTTTATTGCAAAATCTGAAACGCTATCGAGGAATAATTTAATATCCGTCATCTCTAAGTAGTAATGGGGCGTTCTTATTAATGTCCAGCGACAAAGAACTGAGGTTTTCCGTGGACAGTCTTCTTCTGAGTGAGCTGGGAGAACGTTTAGTGTCTAAGAATTATATAGCTCTTGCGGAACTTATCAAGAATGCTTACGACGCTGATGCACCAGAAATCAAAGTGATTTTCAGGAGTGCTACTACGCCTAGCCTGAAGAGTCAGATCTGCCTAATTGACACTGGCAAGGGCATGACTTTTGAGCAGGTTAAGGATTTTTGGATGACAATAGCTACTCCGAACAAATTGCGCAACCCGATTTCCCCTCGATTTGGGCGAAAAAAGACGGGCGATAAAGGTATCGGCAGATTTGCGTGTCGTCGTTTAGCCAAAAATTTGATCCTAGAATCGACCGCAAAACTGGAAAACCAAAACAAATTCGAATATACTAAAGTGAGATTTGATTGGGAAAAGTTTGAAGCAGGTCGAATATTAACTGAAGTTCCAAACGTTTACGAAACTAAGCTTGTTTCTGAAGGCAATGTTGGCACCACACTTACTCTAACGGATCTTAGCGACCTGTGGACACAACGAGATTTTAATGTTCTACGGCGACAAATTCTTGGTCTCTCAGTGGTGAAAGGGATTAGACGAAAAGGGTTTGAAGAGGATCCAGGTTTTGAAGTTGTTTTTGATGCACCGGATTTTGAGATGGGAGCCCAGAGAATGGCAGAACAGGTTATGGATGCTGGTTGGGGACGACTTAGGGGAGAAGTATCCAGTGACGGAACGGCGACCTTGAAACTCGACGCCATGGACATAGAACATGCAGATTTCGAGTTGCCTGATTCGTTTGCCAGGATACCGGGTGTTATTTACGACATTGGAATAATATGGAGAAACAAAGAGCACTGCCGAGACCCTTCCATCTTTACCCTCGGTGTGATTGATGAGATTTTTGGAGAATACAGTGGTGTTCGTGTATACCTTGACGGTTTCCGAGTCTATCCTTACGGAGATCCCGGCGACGATTGGCTCGACATAGATAAAGACGTTGCCCGAAGGCTAACAAAAGCTAGCGACGTCTTCAGAAGGGTATCTGCAAATCTGATTGGAGTAGAACACAATAGGGCTATGCTGAATCACCCAGCAAATAGAAATCTTGTCGGGCGCATTTGCTTAAGCAACAGTCCAAAAAAAATCATTGAAGTGAAGATGAGCAGAGAAGGATTTTTGGAAGATGACGCCTTTGGCGAACTAAAAAAAGTCGTAAGACAAGGACTTGAATGGGCAACTATTTACTATGATCATTTCTTGTTCAAAAAAGAGCAGGAAGCTATCCAGGAGACGGAAGAAAAACTCAAGGAAGCGGTAGAAGAATTTCAGGGGTTGCCCGAGAAAGAAGTTGCCAAAAAAGAGAAAGTCGTGCCAGTAGTTAATTCAGCATTAAACCTCATGGAACAATCCATTAAAGCAGCGACATCGAATGAAGCTATGCCAGAAGAAAACAGGAAAGAACTCTATCGACGGACCACGTCCGCTAAGAAGGTCGTGGAAGAATCAGTTTTGCATTTGGAAAGACAAATTGAAATACTAAGAACTATAGCATCCACTGGTGCACTTATGTTGACTTTTATTCATGAAGCCAGAACTGTTGTCGCAATGCTTGATACCCATGCAGGCTCCTTGGAAAGAATAGCCGACCGACTCGATACTCAAGAACGAAAAGAGTCCATCGAACTAGCTGCTGCGATGAGGGCAACTAGGGATCGATTTGACAATCAGATTAAGCTCTTCCAAGGTGTGTCTCGGGACCTTACCATAACCGAGAGAAGAAAGGTGCTTCTCACTAAGACAATGGATGAAGTAATAGACTGCTTCGGGGGGCTAACAAAATTTTTCGATATAGAAATTCGTACCGAAATGCCTGATTCCTTGAGAACAGGACTAATTCTTGAGTCAGAAGTCTATTCAATTCTTATCAACTTGGTTTCAAACGCTGTTAAAGCGGTGATTGCGGGCTACGGCCACATTGTGAAAGTAGAGGCATTTAAGGACAATACTGGAACTGTTCTTCGAGTTTATGACGATGGCATTGGTCTTACCAAAGAATCGCGAGCCGTTGTGGGAATGCCACTTGTTGCTGACCCCGAGGGTCGCCTCTACAAGCACTTGAAAGAGAGGATTGCATCCGAAGACCTGCTGATTGTTGGTGAAGGGAGCGGAATGGGATTGAGCATTGTGAGAGACATAGTGGGCTCTTATGGTAAGGAGCTTAGATTTGTTGATGTTGATATGCCTTGGAAAACATGCGTCGAGGTAATTCTGCCATGAAAACAGACTTAGTAAGAATAGTGTGGGTTGACGATGACCCAACCCATATTGAAATAACGAGGAATCTGAAAGCCAAAAGGAAAGAATTGGAGATAGATTTCATCAATCAGTTGGACCAGTTCGAAGACTTCTTAGCAAAAAAGGAAGATGTGAACCTTTTTCTTGTTGATGACAAACTGTTTCTACCAAGTAAGAGCCCATTCAATACGCGCGGTTTCTCTATTGTTGCTCAAATTCGTGAGAAGTTTCCCGAGATACCAATCTATATGTATAGTGCCTTTAGGGAAGAAGCAGGGATATACGCTGCTCTGGCTGAAGCAACTGAGAGTTTGGCAGATCGAGTTCTCGAGTTAAAGGAGATTCAAAGAGCGGGTCACGAACTTCTCTACTATGATGCCAAAGATTACCGCAAAATCAAAGAATCGCCTCGCGAATCTGTAAAGTCTCTTCTCAGTCTACTCAAAGCACCTAAAGATGATCGTGAAAGAGTAATCTCTGCGCTGCCGGAGTGTCTAAAAGATGGGCTTGCTTCTAAAGAACGAACTACACATGCTGAAGGTAACACAATAGCATTCGCGAAGTGGGTTAGACGGGTCTTCCTGCAGCTTCCCGGATTCGTTTATGACTCGCTATATGCAGCGACCATGTTAGGGATGACCAAAGAGGCTTTTTGCAGAGAAAAGTTGAAATTTGACAAGGCTAAGTATGCTGGCGTTTTTGAAAAAACTAATCCGGATCTTTGGTGGTGTTCGGAGCTAAGAAACATAATTTTCCAGATGGCCTGCAATAAATACCCAAAGGATGATACAACTGACCCGAAAAAACTAACACCTAAACTCTTCCGATTGAAGGAATCACAAATGTCAAAATGCGCAGTCTGCGGCGAAAAATACCCTGAAACAGCTGGAATAAACAAAGAAGATGAGAATGATCTTAAGCCTGTGCACTATCGTTGCAGCATTCCCAATTCAGCAAAGACAAGGGTCTTGCACTTTGAAGAAGCGAGACAGTTTTCACAGGAGCCATAACCGCAGTTGTCGCAAAGATGTGAGAGGGCGTACAAGAAACATTTAGAAGACTGGTTCAAGTATATTTCGTATAATTCCGACATTCAAGAGAAATGTGATCTCGTAGCAGGTTTAGCCAGGAACGTCTATTCTAAGCTCAAAGCCTGTGCAGATGACAATTGGTCAATAAATATTGAACCCCAATGGCAAATCCCAATTTCAAATGACGACAATTTTCGCAGGTCAGCATGTTATCTCCTTGTGGGCGGGAAAATAGAAGTTAAGGATTACATTATTAAGTTCTACACTTTCACACTTAGTGTTGTAACAAATCGTAGAATTGTGCGACGTTTCCACTTTGATATCGATACGGGAGGTAATGCGCAAAGAAAAAGTGTTATGAAACCTAAATGCCACATTCAATATGGCGGAGAGGCGTACGAGTTGCGTTTTAACCCTACCTTGAAGTATACCCTTGCTTCCTGGATTGAAAAACCACGATTTCCCTTCCCACCTATCGATATTGTGCTTCTATTGGACTTCACACTATCTCAAATTAATACGTCTCTAGGTCATAAGTTTGTAGATGAGCATTATTGGAAAAAATTAGTAAGAGAGAGTGAGAAATTGAGATTGAAAGAATATTATGATCAGATCCATCAGCATCTGGGCAACTTCAGTAGTGAAAAACGAACTCTTTTTGAGAAACTGTGCGGCTAAGAATCATGAAACCCTTAATCTTTATTGTGAAGCCATCCATTTGGTGACCGCCAGTAACAGTTGTCCTTGTTCCTTGGTCTGAAACGCCTCTAGACGCCTAATTTCTAGTTTGTATATCACGAGTCCTCCAAAAACTATTAACCGCATTTGAAAAAATGCAAGGTTCTATCTGAGGAATCATGGAGAGTTCATATGTTTTAAGGACTATATAATTTCTCAGGAATTGGTAGCTTCTTAAGCACGTGACTTTGCAATCTTATAAAATTGTTTGAAGCTCTTTGACAATTCTTCATTAGCCAATCCTTGGCAAAATCGGTTTTGAGGTATTCCAACAATTCGTCAATTCCCGCGGGGTCCTTGGGAACAATGTAATATACTGAATGCCGAGGCATAAACCGACCTTCTTTGTCAAGCCAAAAATCGGGTTGAAGGGTAAGATCTTTGCATAGAATCTTTGGGCACAAAATGTCATTCATCGGAGGGTTTTCGTGAAAGGAGTACCAAATTTTCTTCTTGCAGCAGGTTCTCTTTTTGAGGCGTTCCGCAACTTTAGGTTGAGACAAGTAATCCTTCAAATCCTTAAGTTTATCTAGCGGTAGAAGATTTCCATTCTTGTCGTATAGCACAAGTAGAGAATAGGCAGAACTCAAGACCCCATTTTGGTTCAGTTCTCTTCCCGAGATTGTTGAATACGCAAATTCCCTAAGACCCTCATCCAAAGTTTCAGTTTCTTTCACAAAAATCTCGTCCGCACCAGTGGCTACACCACAACTAATCCTGACGCAAATATCTTCAAGTTTGTGACTAAACGGCATGGCTGTTTTTCCGTTTAGAATGGGCAACCAAGTTTCGCCATTCTTGGGCAACAAAACATTCTTTTGGGTTCTATCTCGACAAGTAACTAAGGTGCTAGTCGGAAGAATTGAATTTTCAACAATCGTTATCATTGGGTAGGTTATCAATCCACTGAAGGTGTCCTCATTAAGAAACTCGATTTCCCTAACCTGCATTTCGGTTAGCATTCTTCTAAGGGGTTCGGCAGTCTCCACATACATGTATTTTTCAGGGGTAATGAATACAAGACGACCGTCTTCTTCCAAAAGCCTAATTGATTTTTCAAAGAAAAGCATGTATAAGTCAAATCTTCCGATTGCCGTATCGAACAGTAATTTGTACAGCTTCTTTTCTTCTTCAGAGATCTTAAGAATAGAAACATAAGGCGGATTGGCAATGATGTACGGATATTTAACGTCGGGGGTGCTTAGGAAATCTCGCTCTTCAATTGTTATTTCGGGATAATTTCTAAACCTTGTTCTCGCGATAGAAATGAGTTCCTTGTCTGAGTCGACACCTATTATTTTGGGAATTGGATTCTTGTTCCTTCTGCACCAGAGAACAATAGCGTTTATGAATTCTCCTTGACCGCAACCCGCGTCCAAAACTCTGTCGGTTGACTTTGGACATCGGTTTTCAAATAACTTGGCCACCATGTAATTGACGATTTTTTTGGGAGTCTTGACGTAGCCTCTAACGTTCAATTGCAGGAGCCTCATTTAACTAAAGTCTCTTGATTTTCATATTAATGAGATCTTCGATAAACCTCCCTATAACACCTCCCTGCGCCCATAGCAAGGCTTAAAGATCAAAATGCGCCATGGATTATTCATGACCTCTTTCAATTCCTACATCCTTCAGGGCGTTTACGAGGATGACGTCAAGGAGTTCGACAGGCTCGCCAGGTTCGACTCGTTGATAGAGTGGGAGGCGTTCCGCCCCATAACAGCGTCATCCTGCCACAACCTCACCGAGAACGGTGGAAGGCCCAACATCGACTGCACAGTGATGCTGAAGCTCCTGGTATTGCAGCAGTGGTACGGCTTGTCTGACCCGCCAGAGTTCCAGCAGCTGGTGGCCTTCGGGGTGGCAGGTTACCGATGTTACCGATCCCACGATAACAGACGGTTGCAAAAGGAAATGGAGGCAGAGATCCCTCCTCCTCTTTTCAGCACTACCCTACCTGGCCATATCGGTCCGGATAAAACATAAAAAAGGGGGAGCTTGCGGGAGATGAGTGGTACAAATGCGCCTCTGGAGGTTCAAGTCCTTACGGGCGCGGTATTCTCGCAGCCTTTAATAAAAGAAGACTTTGATAAAGCAGTTGTTGATGCGACATTGGATCTTCTTGCTGATGACATTATCGATAGAAGATCTAGGCCCTAAACATGATGTAATAGCCGCAAAGGAAAAGTTGAGGACTTAACCACTCGATTTCGCGATAACCCTGATCCTATGTTAACAGAACCTCCTCCATTAGCTTGGCTTTCAGAACATCAGCTAATTCTTCAAGTTCATAGTAGGATGTTGCAGTCGTTGGCACTTTTAACTTATTAAAGTATATTGTGTCGCCCTTCCGTACAGCCAAATATAGTACACCCAGACTATTGCCATCGATAACCTTCTCTTCATATATTTGACAGTACCTCGGAAATGGCCTCTCATTATTGAACCTAATGACAGCGTCCTGCACTTTTGGATCTAACTTCTGGAATGTTTTGACTTTTTTTAAATTATCAATAGATGATGGTTGCTGTTTGAATGATCTAAAAAACTCCTTTAAACCCATGCTGCAGACACGAATCCATGCCGTACCATCACGAGTCATTTTTATTTGCCCTCTCCCATGCCTTTTTGTCGATCTCCCAGTCCTCCCTCTTCCGATCTCCCAGCCCTCTGATCTGAGTCTCTTCGCGAAATCAAACTCCTTTTCCGCCTCACGGCGCATCCCCATAAAACTGAGTGCCTCCCCTTTGTTGTAGTGGTAAGCAGGGTTATTTGGATCTAGTTGTGCTGCTGCCTCGAATTCCTCGACAGCCTCCTTGAACCGCCTTAAGATAACGAGTTCATACCCTTTGTTGAGATGATAACTAGGGTCGGTAGGGTTAAGCCTTATGGCTACGTCGTACTCTTTCACGCTGTTCCCGCGTTCCTCTTCGAATCTGCTTAGAGCATTGGCCTTCCAGAAATGATACTTCGAATTGCTCGGGTCAAATTTTACAGCTTTCTCAAACTCTCTCATGGCCCACCTATACCTTCTCAGACGGTATAATTTAAACCCCAGCCGGTAGTAACAATACGCGACTTTTTCCACCCAACTCACCACCCTCCTGTATTATGCCTAATGTTTATTTATTAAGGATTGCCGAGTTTAAATAATTATACAGCATTTCGACTATTCTTGAAGAAATCAAGATGATGACCGGCCAAGACTCCATACAAGGGATAGAGACTGTTGGGAGAAACGCTAAGAGCAGTCTTAAGGTGCTCAAGGACTCGGAACCTTACAAGAATGAGACACTTCGGCATATTCCCCATGTTCATAACCAATGACCCTCGCACACTGCCAGACGAGGTGTTTACATTGCTCGATAATTTAGTAGCTTTCATGTTTCGCAAAGAGGACGAACTGAGGCAATTAGCCAAATCTGGACTTATCAACCTTAAATCTATCTACGCCTTGAAGCACTTGGAAAGCAGACAATGCATTGTGGTTGGCAACATAACATCAAACTATCCAGTGTTTGTAGAAGTGAGCCCTCAAGTTGGCGTTGTCATGGGAGGAGAAACACGAAAACTCGTTAGCTGACAAACACCCGTGAAGAAGCGATTGTTGCGGATTCACTTGAACCCGCGACCAGTGGAGGTAAAACACCCGCTATCTCCCCTTTTTTTGACAAAATCATTTACGCCCTGTTACCCATTGATCGAGAGAAGGAGCATCTAAGGCCAAACTTCGTGTGAACCAGCTTGATACCCCTTCTTTTGAACCTATTTCAATCGCCTTTTCGATTTGACTCCTGAATAATGTCATATTTCTGGAAGCCACTATAGGCACTAAGGGTTCATTCTTTTTTAATAAACTCGCAAGAATATCCCAGTCCTGCCGTAATTTTGATAACCTAATCACGCAATTATCTCGGTTAAAATCACCGTAAGAAGCCCCAGTTTCTGAGTCCTTGAAACTTTTCCTTTTTGGCAGAAACCTCCAATTATCTGCACCAAAAGTTGTATTAAGTCTATGAACAGCTTCAGGCTCCGAGCCCAGAATGTCACGAATGTCATTATAAAGGGCATAGCCAAGAACTGTTACTTCTATTTCACTTAGATCTGCGAGTTTCTCTTTCCATTCAGTGCTCATTTTCCTGTTAATATTGGGTTCATACTTCAGAAGTCTGGAAATATGGTCTTGGGGCAGGTCTACTAAACATTCTACATAAACACAGTAGGGGCGTGGCTGCGACCGCTTTGAGCCAATTACCGAAGTTGTTGGAGTGAGCATCCACTTCTGTTTCTTCACTACGGCTTTTACTTCGATCCAAAACCTGGCGAAGTCCCAAGTATCGTTTCGCTTAATTGCAACAAGATCTGGAAGATAATCACCTACAATAAATACAGGAAGATCTACATCAGTTAGCACTTCTTGGCTATAAGTTGTGAGAAGATATTTTTTAAAGGCGTGTTCAGCTAATTTTCCTCTAATGAAATGCTCTAAATATTCGCCGAGAGAACGCTCTGAGCCTTTCATTAGATCTCTTTTTCCAATTCGGTCAGTAAGGTATGAATATATTGTAAACCCAATAGATTCAAGATACTCATTAGCACTGACTGAGACCTTACAGCTCACTTTAATCCCTCTTTCTAAGATAATAACTAATAATCCTGTTGATTTAATACTATTTATTTCAAGCTTCTCGAATTAATAAAATTTCAGGAAGCAACATAAAGTTCATATAGGCATTTATACTAATTGTGTTTGGGTTGTGTATAATGAGACACGAAAAAAGTGGTGTAAAAAGGGTTCAGGTCTCCTTCACTAAAGGTCAATGGGATTTATTAGTGCAGTTTAAACCGACTATGGGAGAAGCTGATGCTGACATTGTACGAAACATTATTTTAGCTTGGCTGGCTGAAAAGTCAATACTTACAACAGATATTAAACGAAAAATTGAGTCGGAACGATTATGAAAGAAAAATATGGTCTTTTATCGCTCTTTAGCGGGGCGGGAGGGCTAGACCTTGGCTTTAAGAATAATGGGGGGTTTAATCTTCTCCTTGCTAACGACATACGGAAACCACCTTCAATGACCTATAGCCAAAATTTCGATCACAAGATTACTAATTTAGACGAGCTCAACCAATTAAAATTGAATTTGCCCTCATTCATTCTTGGCGATATACAAAAAATAGATTTTGAAAAATACAAAAAGGATGATTTTGATATCATAATAGGAGGCCCCCCATGCCAAGATTTTTCTATAGTTAGAGGTCCTTCTAAGGAAAGAAGAGGTATTGAGGTAAAAAGGGGGCAACTTTATGCACACTTCATTAGAGCGTTAATTCACTTGCAACCAAAAGTATTTGTTTTTGAGAATGTCCCTGGGCTCAAGAGTGCAAATAAAGGAGCAGCATATAAAACAATTATTGATGATTTCTCTCATCTCAATATTAAATGGAATGAAATAGGTCGAATGATTGGAAATGGCATGAGCAGGTCATTAAATAATTACTCAATTGCATTTTCAGGGATTATTGATTCAGCAGACTTAGGCGTTCCGCAAAGAAGAAAGCGGCTTATCATTATTGGTGCTCGCGAAGACTTAGTGCCGAAGGAATTTGGCTTATGGGGGCAAACTAAACAAAGAGCGGAAGAACTATTGTATGGGACCAAGAGCCTTTTTAAAAAATACCCACTTTCAACTATTGAAGCATTTGAGGGCCTACCGCTTCCCGAATTAAATGAGGAATATAATAAAATAATGAAAGATTATGGCAAAATATTCGAACAAGTGCAGACTGACCGAGTGGAAAAGTGGAAGAGGGAGGTGTTTGATAATCTCAGTTTTGATTGTGTCACGGATTATCTTGCTCTAAATGGCTTGACAACAACAAGAAAAGATGAACTTGAGGAGGCATTTAAAGAGCATGCCCGTGTATTAAAAAAAGTAGGATATTATAATAATAGAATTGAAGGGAAGTCCTTTTACGATGGGAGTAATCAAGAGGCTGACGAGTCGGAAGCTGTTTTTAAGCGGCTCCAGATGATACCTCCTGATGAAAACCATGAATTTGTCAGGGATACTGAGTGGGAGGTGGAAGGGAGGGGCATGAGCCTGATCTACAGGAGGCTACATCCTCTGAAGCCTTCATACACTGTCGTAGCTTTTGGAGGTGGTGGAACTTGGGGATACCACTATAGGCGGAACAGAGCACGGCTTACGAACCGAGAAAGGGCTCGCCTACAGACTTTCCCAGACTCCTTCAATTTCAAAGGCAACGTTACCGAGGTGAGGGCACAAATAGGAGAAGCAGTACCGCCTATTTTAGGTGAAAAAATTGCGGAGGTCACCAAACTTATCTTAAGCAATTTACATTGAGGGAAATATCGTTGCTCAATGGTGATCTCCAGAATGAATTTACCAAACGGGTGTTAGACTGGGGAAGTCATAATAAAAGAAATTTTACCTGGCGTGAAAAAAACGATCCTTACTCTGTGCTGATGGCCGAGCTCCTTCTTAGGAAAACAACTGCCAAGCAAGTTCAGCAAATATATTTGAAAGTCATTAATCAATATCCCTCTCCATACGTTCTTTCAAAGGCAAGTCATTCGGTGCTAAGAGAAATTATAAGGCCATTAGGAATGGAAAATACACGCACAGAACTCCTGATAAAACTGGGGAAAGAACTTGTTGAAAAATATGGTGGAGCTCTTCCTAATGATTTTAAGAAGCTTACAACCCTACCTGGCGTAGGGCAGTATGCGGCAAGTGCAGTGCTCAGTTTTTCGTTTGGTTGTGATGTAGCAGTAGTTGATACAAACGTTATTAGAATTTTGCAAAGATTTTTTAATATCAAGTCAGCCAAGGCAAGGGCAAGGGAGGATCCTTCAATCAGAACCTTTGCGAATGAGCTTGTTCCAACAAATAAAAGTAAAGTTTTCAACTATGCAGTATTAGATTTTGGTGCTGAGATTTGTACCGCACTGAAACCAAAGTGCTCTTTATGTCCTCTCACAGCGTTCTGTATTTTTTTTAATAAAGTAGAGAATAAAAAATAATAAAAAAAGCAGGGACTACGTAAATCACTTTCTTGTAACACGCACCTTGGGTTTTCAATAATACGCAATTGAGTTAGCTCACCAACTCCAGCCTTTTTGTTTTTATGGCCCTTATCCCTATCATATAGATTAAAGAGGACTTCGAAAAACTTAACCTTTATTGATGGCATGGCCTAATTCTTCCTCAATGGTTGCAGCAAGCCCTTCGCCCTTTTCCAACAACTCATGTATATTTTCTATCGGTATGTCAGGAAAGATTTCCTTCAATAGTTTTCCTATTATGGGCTCAGTGAGTTTAAAAGCCCAATAATCTCCAGAGAGGGGGAGAAGACGTATTATCTCATTTATGTCGCAATCTTTGGTTGCTGTTCGCAGTTCTTTAATTCGTGAATAAACCCACTCTTTTTTATCGCCTCGAACTCGTTGGCCGAGCTGTGAAATCTTTCTAAGCTCGTGTAATGTGACTATAAGCTCTGCAACAATATGGAGGCGAACACAGTAATGGTATATTTCCTCTACCTGTTTTTTATCAAAAAATCTCCAGCCCAGTTTGTCCAGAATGTCTTTTACATTTCTTTCTTCAAAGGAATATATCTGCTTAGCAATGCTCAGTGATGACTGTTTCCTTAATGATGCCTCTTTTAATGTGGACAGGACACACCTCTTTTGAACATTATCTTTATCAATGTCCGATTCCGATCCGGTCACTATTAAGGCGAAGTCTGTTAAAAGCGCCTCCCCGTAATCTACGGTTTCTTGGATCCTGTTTAAACGCTCATACTCATATTCCCACGTATGAAAACAAGAACCGGGCACTTTTTCCATTATTTCTCTTATAACAGGAGCGATTTCATGTGAACGATAAGAGACATTGTACCACTGCGATAGAAGGAATGGTATGAGATCAAAGTATAATTCACGAAGTACTGAAGAGGGGAGGGTTAACCCCTCTCCTTTCTCGCCCATCTTTTGACTCTTAATTTCCGAGATCAGCTGCCTGTAGGCATTGAATATGCCGGTCAACCGGCTACCAAGAATATCTTCAACAACCCTCAACTCGTCAGAACCAATAACGTCTTTTGGCATGCCAATGTAAAAAACTTTGGAGAGAATTGAGGAGTAAAAAGATTCCATCTTTATGACACCACCATCCTCTTTACTGCGCAGGCGATTAAGGTAGTCGAAGAGATCAAACTCATCCTCAAGAACATTCAGCTTATAGCGGCCCCTGCCTAACTTTTCAATAAACCCTATCCTGATTAGTTTGTTCAGAATGCGGTCAGTTTTGTAGTGGTCTTTCTCATTTTTTACTCTCCCTTTCTTTATGAGGCCGTTGTGTATTTTAACGAAGCTCAGCTCTTCCTTCCCTTTCCACAGGGATATTGTGTCATCTATGGTCCTTTGGTCTAGCTTTTCAAGTGCCTCAGATATAGGACGGCCCCTCATTTTTTTTCAGTCTCTGCTATAATTGTAGCATTCCTCTACAATTATAAGGATTTTGTAATAAAGTTACAACCTTGAGGGATAAGAGTTTGGAGTTTGAACTCAAGACTGGACCGCAAGGGCACGTGTATTTTCCAAAAAACATTCGCCGAGTCCTAGGGGATCACATGCGGCTTTTACCCAATTCATACGCCGCCGTAATCTACCCCAACGGCACCTCCCCCGAAGACGTTTTGGCCAGTCTGTCGGTCATCATCGCAGACCTCCAGATTAGGGTTAAAGAGAAAAGGAAGGCAGTTTCGGAGGGTTAACCCAATGGCCAACCCCCCCACACCCTGCATTGGCGACCATGGTAGCCCAGCCCCGGGTCTTATTTGTGAGGCTTGCGAACACCAGGCGCTCTGCCGGTCGGTAATCAAGCGCTCGAAACTCCGGCCGATCGTCGCGAAGCTCGAGAAGGTCCTAGCGGCGACGGCGAAATGATCACCCCCGAGAGGCAGACCTCAGGGCGGATCGACAGCCAGCCGAAAGACCACAAATAGGAGAAACGGCAGTGAGCGCCCCTACCACACCATCCGCCCCATCCAGTGATAATAGCTCCCTGTCGTGGGCAAAGTTTTACCATTCCCTCGGCCTATGTATCATTCCGATCATACCCGGCAAAAAAAAGCCCAAGATCGAATGGAAGGACTTTGAAGAGAAGCGCCCCACCGAAGAGGAGCTGAAGGAGTGGTTTAGCAGTGGGCAGAGCACCCTGGCGGTGGTATGCGGCCGGGTCTCGAGCGGGAGCGTGGTTATTGATATTGAAAAGAAGGAGGACTTTGACAAGTTCTATGGCGAAAGGGTACTCAATGATACCTTGGTAACGGCGACCCCACACGGCGGACGCCAAGTTTTTGTAAGAGAGAAAGGCCAGGACATACCGAGAAGGAAGATACGGCTTTGTGAGGAGCACCCCCTCGACCTCTGCGGTGATGGTGGCTATGTATTGGTGCCGCCCTCTATCATTGATCACGAAATTTACTGCCGCCAGGAGAGGACTAAACCTGAGTGCGCCATACAGGGCATGACATCATACCGCATAGTCTCGACAACCACGAAGATCATGGAAGTTGAGGGGGTTGAGCAACGAATCACCAACAGACTCAAACAGTTAGGGTGGGCCATAAAACCAAGGAAGCCCATATCCGAGGTCCTTAAAGGGGTTCCTGAGGGTGAGAGGAACGAAAGTGCCTTCAACCTGGCCAGGTATTTGCTCCACGACCGCAGACTCGACGAAGCAGCCACCTGGCAAGAACTCCAGCGGTGGAATGAGAAAAATAAGCCGCCGCTCCCGCTTGATGAGTTAAAAACAGTCTTTGAGCAAGGTAAGAAATACCCATGGGGCGAGAAGGAAAGCCAAACAAGATCCTCCACCAAGGGGGAGAGTGAAGAGGAGGAGGAAAGAGAGAGCCAGGCCAGCGCCCTCGTCAAACTCGCGACCAAGGCGAGCGTAACGCTATTCCACGATGAGAGGCGGGAACCCTACATCCAAATTCAGAGAGGAGAAGCCCTGGTTACCCTGCGGCTACGGAGTAAGGACGCGAGGACATGGCTCAGCGGTCTCCTCTGGAAGGATAGGGCGAAGGCACCTAATAGCGAGGCCCTGTCATCGGCCCTCAACGTCCTCGAGGCTAAGGCGAATGAGGGGGAGGAGATCAGGCTCTACAACCGCGTGGCTCTAGGGGAGGACGGGAGCATATGGCTGGATCTCTGTGACGAGGAGTGGCGGGCGATCCACATCACTAAGACAGGGTGGGAGGTTGTGAGGCATCCGCCCATTCTCTTCCGCCGCTACAGCCACCAACAACCGATCCCCGTACCGATTCGAGGTGGCTCACTAGCCCCGCTCCTAGACTACGCCCACATCACACACCTGGGCGACCAGCTCCTCTACCTAGTGACGGCCATCACCTACCTCATCCCAGGCATCCCTCACGTGGTGATGATCTTCTATGGACCCCAGGGAAGCGGCAAGACCTGGGCGTTGCGAGTCATCCGCATCCTCATTGATCCCAGCCAGCTCGACCTACTCTCGCTTCCCACACGATACCAGGAGGTGGTGCAAAACTTGGACCATAATTGGTGTGCCTTCTACGATAACGTGGGCCGCCTTTCAGCATGGATCAGTGATGTGTTCTGCCGAGCCGTCACGGGGACAGGAGTCAGCAAGCGACAACTCTACACCGATGATGAGGATGTCATCTACCAATATTACCGATGCATCGGACTCACCGACATAAACATAGCCGCTGAACGGGGTGATTTCCTCCAGCGTAGCCTCCTCCTCGGGCTCGATGCTATACCGGAGAAACAACGGAAAACGGAGAAGGAGCTCAGAGAACGCCTCGACCAGCAGCGAGCGGAGAGCTTGGGCGCCATGCTGGACGTCCTGGTGAAGGCGATAAACCTTTACCCCAAGATTCAACCTTCTGAGCTCTACCGGATGGCGGACTACACCACATGGGGGCTCGCCATAACTCAGGCTCTGGGCCTTGACCCACAGTACTTCCTCGACGCATACAGGGAGAACATCGACGCTCAGAACCTGGAGGCTGTCAGGGCCAGCCCCATTTCAGACGCCCTTATACTGCTCATGAGGCTGAACCCGGACGGCTGGAGTGGAACGGTTTCCCAGCTCTACAGCGCCTTGGAGGAGCAGGCAAAGGTGCTGAAGATCAGCACCCGGCAGAAGGACTGGCCTAAGAAACCACACGTGCTGTCGCGAGTTCTGAACGAGTTGGCGCCGTTTCTTCCTGTGGTTGGTCTGAAGGTTGAGCGGGGATACCGGGGGCACGCCCGATTAATTTACATAACTACCGTCGGAAGCGTCGGTGAGCTGGAGCGCCAAGCCGATTGGGGGAAGGGGCAAGATCTACGAAAATATCTAGACGAGGCCACCGACGCTACCGTAGCTTCCGAAGGTATTTCTACAAGTTTTCCTGGTGTTCAGACGGCGCCTCCCTCACCACTGCTCCCTGGAATGATGACCTCCTACCCCGATCCTCCTCATAAGTCGCCCTCCTCCTCGAAGGAGGGGCCAACCCCTGCCGAGAAGCCGTTTTACACTCCATGCCCCGGCTGCAGCCTGGACACTCTGCTCGACTATGAATACCGGGGGACTCCTCTCTGCAAGGGCTGCGCCTTCCGAGAGTGGGAACGCGACAAGGACGCGCTCTTGAAGGGGAAGACATGCGGCGAGTGCGCTTACTGGAGCCCCAACAGGTGCGAGCAGTTCCCGGAGCTGGTTATGGTCTCGCCGGCGAGGCCTGCCTGCGAGCTCTTCAAGCCTCGAGGAAAGGAGGGCGGTTCTGCATGACAGCCGAAACTGCCTTCAGGCGCAGGCCGACGTTCATACGGGTAACGGTGGAGCTCCCCGCAGACCTGATAAAGGAGGCCGAGCTCGCCGTGGAGGGGCGGCAGGCCCACTGCTTCCGCTGCCTGATCGAGCTCTCCCTGATGAGTCATCTGCGACTTGGTCGGTGCGACAAGACAGGTCTTCTGACCTGCGCCGGCGACTCGTGCCAGTTTTACAGAGGGAGGGAGTGCAAGCCATGACCAGCTTTGAACTTGTCCCGATCGCCGGGCATCCTGGTCTGCTGGGGGCTGTGGATTTTAGCGTCCTGGCGAGCATGGAGGAGAGCTCGTTGATGCCCGGCTCCAGGATGTTTTCCTTCATTACCCACCCTGGGTGGAATCCCATCAGGTTCTGCTCCCACCAGTGCATGCACTGCTGGGCTGTCCAGAAGATGTATTGCCAAGACCCAGAACCGGGATGAGCACGTTGTCGCCCTCCACCAGCGGCGTATCCGCAAGCCTCCCCCGGGACTTCCGATATAGAAAACCTGATGCAGGTTGAAAATGACCCAAACCGTTGGATTCCATGGTTTTATAAATTCGGTTTACCAGATATAAGTCAAATCATCAAAAGATTAAAGATGAATCAACGGCAAAAGGAGCGATACCTTTATGCGCGATCACGATCCCCGTCCACGGAAGTCCAAAGTCGAGACCACTCCCGAGAGGTCACGACTGATGGCGAGAGTGAGGCGATCCGGGACTTCCGCCGAACTCATAGTGAGAGACGTGCTCAAGAGCTTGGGTCGGGATTTCGAGGTGGAAGCGAAGGACCTCCCCGGAAACCCCGACATCGTCAATCGGGGGGCCAAGTGGGCCATCTTCGTCCACGGATGCTTCTGGCATGCGCACGAGGGTTGTTGCCGTTGCACCATCCCCAAGACCAACCGCGATTACTGGCTGAAGAAGTTCGCGGAGAACAGAGCCCGTGACGAGAATAAAAAAGCTTTTCTCAAGGGAAAGGGATATTCGGTGCTGGTAGTATGGGAGTGTGAGACCGAAGACAGAAAAGCTCTGGAGGGGAAGATCTGTGAATTTCTCAACGACGTGTCTGCCTGATCTGGGTAAAGAGGGACAACCTGAAAACACTAATAGCGAGAGGGTTGCCAAGCCGATCCCCAGCGTTCGAGAATGTTTTTCCTTCTCGTCTTCAGGTAGATCCGTTGTACGCTCGGTCGTTCTGGCCGACGGTCGGAGCATAGCCAAGAATCCCATAACGCCCAGTCCTTTTTAATTGATTATACATACCGTGCTTTAATACTTCCAAGGGCTTGGAACTTTCAAGAACTTCAATATTATAATCAAGTTCCATGATCATTCCTTCAAGCAGTTCTTTTTTTTCCATTCTCTTGTCCTTTTGTCGATAATGACGCTCCAGTATTAGGACAATTACACCACCGGATATGCCTATAATGCCACCAACAATTGCACCAACAATTGTATCTTCAGCAACCATATTTCTTCAATATAAGATCGATAAGGTGACGGAAGAGGTTATCGGTGTATGTGAGTAGTTTCTTACACAAAAAATGATCAAGAAATTTATTTCTTCAAGGCTTTTTTAAGCTTGTTTAAACTTTCGTAATATCTAGATTCATCATTAAAATCTGCATAATTGCGTTCTAGTAAAAAGGGCTTAAGATCTCTATCGCCTCTCTTTACCGGAAACCCTTTTTCTTTCCATACATTATCTAAAGAAATGGGAATAATTTTTTCTGGGTCTTCGTCAATTTGCTCTTCAATTTCTTTCAAAACGCGATCTCTTATGAGCGATTTGCATGAGCATAGAACAATCATTTTGTCAGATTCTCTTCGCTTTTTGGTAATTTCTCGCCAAGATGATTCCCCAATTGTGGAATCAATTGGGTAAAACCAACACTGTATTCCTCTTTCTCTTAAGTCATCAACGAGTCTACTAGCAAATGCTTCATCAGGTTGCCCATGGCATAAAAAGCAACGATAAAATTTAGCTTCTACTGCAAGTTGTGGGAAATAGTCGATTAATTCGCTAGGTACTCCCAAGTTTATAAAAAAAATTTTCAAGTCTTCAGAGATCTTACCTGATGTTCTAAAAGGGTCTGCTAAAGTAATTAGATCTACAGTACCTTCTTTTCTAAATTTAACGGTCCGGAGGTTTTTTGTATTTTCTAAGCGACAACCGATAATCGCGGGCAAATGGAAAATCATGTTTGTGAAATCTGCCTTTGAAGAATCAAGACCTGATAAGATTACAGAATCTAATTCAGCGTTTGAGAAGTTTGCCCCATCAAGCTCTGATACAAATATTTGACCACCATTCATTTTAACATCATGAAAGGCAACATTTCTTAGATTGCATTTGATAAAGTTGACATTAGATAGGTGGGCTTTAGAAAAAGATGCATATTTAAGATTTGCATCAAAAAAAGTTGTATGAGTGATTATTGCATTGCAAAAATCTGCATTGACCAAATCACTTTTATTAAAATGTGATGATCTAATTTCTGAAGTATCGAGTATCGTATAGTGCATAGAAGCCTCTTCGAATTGGCATTGATGTATTATGGCCTTAGAAAAATTGGTTTCTGATAGATTAGCTTTATAAAAAGAGGTTAAAGTCAAAATACTCCCAGATAGATTTGCTCCACGTAGATCTGTTTTACTAAGGTTTGCTACTAATTTAATTCCCGACAAATCGGCTTCAGACAGATCCAAATATTCTTTTGGATGTTCTTCTCGCCATTTCTGTATTTGAAAAAAACCCTTCTTCACAATTTCCACGTGGTCTTTTTTTGCCATTTATATCCCATACATTGTATAGATCTATTTTTGTGCATTTGCATATATGCTTAATTATGGGCATAATTATGGAAATATTCACTATCCATTTTTTAGATCTTCTTCCTTACCTACATCGCATAATCAGTGGTTCAACTATGCTGAGGATCAAAATATCCTTAAAAATATTTATAAAATAGTAATTGTTTGGCTATTCGAGTAGATTAAATTTGACAAAACCATATACCACTTAATAACCCAAACGCAAGCCATCACCCGATAAATTGACAGTACCAAAAAGGACAATTCTCAAATAACTGTAAGTTATCTAGTTGAATCATGGTAAAAACGGTTTTAATACAAAATTTTAGAGGTATAAAATCCTGCAAGATTGCAGGGATCTCTGAAATTAATATTTTCGTTGGAAAATTTTCCTCTGGCAAATCTACGATTTTAGAGGCAATATATCTCTTCAAGATGTTATCAAGAGGATATTCGGTTATTCAAGAGACATTCCAAAGGAGGACCAACCGAGCTATTGACATAAGACATTTCTTTTACCAAGCCAATGATGATATTCCTATCACGTTATTATTGGCAAATGATAAGACCCTTACTTTGATCATTAGTAAAATGCCGGATGGACAATATAATTTTAGGATATTGGAAGAAAAAGAGGGCTATAGCTCATCTGCATGGAGTCTTACCACCACATCTGATTTCTCTTCCGTGGGAGGAGGGGGCGTTCAGGATAGGCCTGAACTTAAGGATATTACAATGATTGATGATCAATATGTCCGAAATTTTGGAAGTCAAGTGACTGCCTATCTCAACTTATTTAAAGAACAAAAAAAAGAAGAAAAATTTATCCAAATTATTCATAAAGTTTTTTCAGACGTTGCCGATTATGAGTTCCTTAATTATTCACGTTCCGGTGATTTTAGACCGTCTTTTGCTTTGCCAGATGCGAGAATCTTTGGTGACGAGCTTTCAGATGGTATAAGATACGGAGTTGCTTTATTAGCTACAGTGTATGCTCTGAAAGAGACTATTCTTTTAATCGAAGAACCTGAAACTCATCAATATCCAAAAGCGTTAAATAAAATATTAGAGGCGCTTCTCGAAATCGCATTAAATAACAATGTACAGTTATTTATCACAACTCACAGGCCTGAAGTTCTTTCAGAGATAATAAAAACTGGAAAAGAAAAAGCTTCAATATTTCATGTTGAAAGAAGTGACGAGGGGTTAGTCAATTGCAGAAAGAGCGAGTGGAATGATCTTAAAATATTTCAGGATATAGGCTGGGATGTAGGTAACTTTGCGCGTGGTTACGAAAAGTTGCTTGTGGTCGATGGCCTGATCGATAAAGTTGTCTTAGAAGAAGCCATTAAAAAGGAAAAGGGAGCAGACCCCCAGGATCTTTGGATGAGTATAATACCTGCCAGAGGTAAATCCAATCTCAAAGAGATCACCAAAGCTCTCTTACCTTTAAATAAGCAGATTTACATACTTCCTGATCTCGATACCGAGCTTCCTGAGAATAGGAAAAAGTGTGTGATTGATTCTATAAAAAGTTTAAGCCATGAAAGTTATTCTATAAAAGAGGAAAATGATAGGATATTTATTGAAAAAGGATCGATAAAAACAATTTTTCCAGTGTCCAACATAATTCCATTAGGCAACCCCGCCCTCAAGATAAATGGTTCTGTTTTCAATTTCCATACAGTGGATGATTACATACTTGAGATCTTGATGACTAATGAAGAAGTGATTAGTAACTTTGAGCTGGATCTTAAGCAGATAAAAACATTAGCAACTTCAAATCAAAGTGCAAAAGCCATCTTATACCATCTTATGCCTTATTCTGAAGAGATGGCGTCTAAAATAATTCAGATGGGAAAAGTGCCCAATTCACTAAAAGATGTAGTAAACATGATTTGCAAATAATAAGATAGGTGGCAATTAAGGAAGCTGAAACATTGAACCTACACTGGTTAAGACAACCATTCGCAATCAATCATGTTGTATATGTTTGCGTATTTTTCTATGGTATGCCACTCGTTATCAACCTTTTCCGAGTTATTTTTGGCACCTTTGATGGGCAAACTCTAACCTATATCGTTGGTAAGATATTCATTGCAAGTTATGCGTTTCCACCTATATTTTTATCAATATTATTATTTTATCGTAGAAAGTTGCCAGGAATCATTATCTTAGTTTTATCTTTTGCTCTGGTTATTGTTTCAACAAAATATCCAAGTGTGGGTTGGTGGCCTTTTCTTAACTTACCAATTTATTCCTTAATAATCACCACTCTTGCATTGTCATTTTTATCAAAAAGCAAATTCATTATTTTCTTCGCATGGTTAGCAATGTTAATTTTTTCTTCATTTATGGTAGGATTTTTTGGCTATGAGGATGCAATAGGAACCACAACGTATCTTAATTCAATTGAGCAGAAGGTCGATTTTGCCAATAATTATGCTCATTTCCATATATTCCCCACATACCAATTACAAGATCCAGTAACAAGTTATCGTTTCGAAAGGAATTTGATTGGGTTCTACAACCTCGGATTCGGATCATGTTTTGAAATGGCATTGATTGAGCATTTATTATTGAATCAGTCTGGTGTAGAATCCCGTATTGTTCTTATAGTTGGCGAAGACCATACTATTGTAGAAGTAAAAATCAATGGAACTTGGATGATTTCAGATCCAGGCCTTCAAAATATTTTAATCCCAAGAGAAGAATTTACTAAAAAGAGGTTAAATCAAATTGGTGGCATTTCTCTAGTCTATGTTGTCGACACGGATCCACCTATTTTCATTACTGATCAATATGTACCTACAGACTTGGTTACTATTAAAATCACGAAAAATAGTCTGCCTTATTCCAATTGTACCGTTACATTAATGCACTATTTTAATTACTCTAACTTTGAGACACCTAAAATACATCCAAATAGTGAAGGCATAATAAAGATCAAACTTGGCGATATGCGAAATTATATTATAGGTGGGGTAGAGCCATTTTACTGGGTATGTATAGATGGAAATAAAACAGAGTACCAAGTAACAAGTAATGGTACCTATAATGACCAACAACCTCTAATTATTCAAATATCCTGATTTTTAGTGGCATCTTTTGAAATCTATTGGCATCAACTCAGCACCCTCAGTTCAGCCTTGTCATATATCGCCTTCAGCTTCTCTGGCCGGTAATCAGTGTAGTGCCTCGCCAGAACGCTCTGTGGAATCCTTCCTTGGAAGGCGTCTATGAACCTGTCCGGCACGCCAAGTCGGGACATCTTGTTGTTTTTTTAAAGTAAAAAATTGGATTTTTCAAATATTTTTCTCTAAGAGGTTTCAAAAACATCAATAGGAATGGCCCAGCCGATGCCGACCTGAACAAGTTTTAAAGCCGCTAATACAGTTCCAAATCCTTGATTGATGTAATTGTAAAGTTCGCCAAAGTCAATTCCCATTATTCCGACCTTCCCCCAACTAGGTGCCTTTGGTAATCCCTTCACAAACCGCTGCATTTCTGAAACGCGTTCTAAAAATGGAATGTATTTCATAGACACTATTCCAATGAGCTTTCCTGTGATTGTGTCAATAACAGCACCGCCACTATTTCCGATGTTAATGCGTGCATCTATTTGTAGCACATCAAATGGAAGACCGCTGCCAAGATCTCTTCCTTTCGCCGAGATCATACCTTTTAGCGTGGTAAGATGCAGTAAACCAATGGGATATCCCAAAATATAACATTCATCGCCAACTTTCACCTGTTCATAGTTGCCAAACACACAACTTCCTTTCAACCCCTTAACCCGCAAGATAGCCAAATCTCGACCTCTGTCGCTTTGGATAACCTCTGGTGTGCAAGTCTTACCGTCGCTTGTGACTACTTTGATACTTGTGGGGGTTACATCATAGGGGTTTATGACATGTTCGCATGTAAAGATGGTCTCATCTCTCGCTATAACTCCGCTACCATTTCCAACATCTTCACCCACCTCTACCTTAATCCTGACGATGTTTGGTGATATTCTTTCCAATACTCCAGACAAAATCAAAACCTCAGTTGGATCGAACCTTCTAAAATTGATACATATCCTGGCTGCTTGCCCAATACACACCCATGCTTTATGTCTGCCATGTGAGGATATATCACTTTATATGTTGGTTTATATCCAAGAAGGGCTATCGCTCCTTGACGCTGCCGGAGGACATCTACCGCCGGCCTGAGAAGAGCGTAGGATGAAAATTTTTGCAAGGGTCATATTGATTGCAAACGGATGAAAACATAAATTCTGCTGCGTGTAAAATATTGCGTGATGGAATATGCCTTACACTAATATTCATTTCCTCGGTCTTCTGTCGAATGTAGATTCAACCATCGCAAAGTTAAAATTGGATTTGGGGTTTCGTTTTGAAGTTCTTCCCAATAAAGAAGCTTCTGATCTGATAGGTCGTCTTGAGGGCACCTCTCAACCGTCTCTAGGAAGAAAAATGATGATAGATTGGAAGTGTATAAACGATCCTGAGCGAAAAGTTATAGTCATTTCTAATAATATTGAAATTTTTTATGAAGAGGATTTTCATCAGTCCGTCGAATTTTCTAGATTCAATAATTATGACGTGAATATTTACTTAGACTCGGTGCTTCAACAAATGCGGTTATTTAAGGAAGGCAACATTTGTATGCCTGTCTTTTACTATTATTTTGCAGATAATGGTGCATATAAACCAGTCATATCTAGTTCATCTCATGGGACAATAGTTGCTTCGGCTCTTTGTTTGCCAGGCAGATACGCAACATTCACACTCAAAGATGACGAAGTGCCTGAACTTCAAAAATTTATTGATACAATAAGACTAAGACTTCCTTTCGAGAAAGAATTCCTACAGTTAGCCAATGAGGCTTATCAGATTTCTACAAATATATCCAAGATGGACCTGGCATTTTTACTTTCAATGATAGGGCTGGAAGCGCTATTTAACCCCGGCGGGCAGGAATTGAGATACCGAATATCTAGAAGCGTAGCAGTTTTACTTGGAAAAGACGCGAATGAGGCTGAAGTAATTCAGAATGAAATGAAGAGGCTCTATGATGTTCGCTCGGAAATCGTTCATACGGGGAAAGGGGCTTCAGTCACTGAGGATGATCTCTCAAAACTGCGCCGTCATCTGAGGGAATCTATTAAAGAGATCTACAAGACAGACCTAGGAAAAGACGATCTATTGAAAGTTCTAAACTCATGTGGTTTCGGCGAAAGACCTTGGATTAAAGAAACTAAGTAAAACTTTACTGCTCCATCTTCACCGGCCCTAGCACCTGCAGGAATTGCGGGGTGATATCTCCACTGGTCTGGCTTTCAAGCCAGATCTGGACTTGGCTCTTATGGAATCTCCTAGTTCCTAGTTCCACGGTTCCTGGTTCTCGTCTAGTTCCCTCGGGTTTCCCGCCTATTCCCGTCGTCCTAATGCGTGGGACGTGGAGGAGGGAAAACGTGGGAAAATTATTGAGAAATGAAGGAAATAACGAGGAACTGGCTCCACTCATGGCCAGAACCATAATTATGAGGAACTTATTCATTTTAAGATAATTCTTTTCTTCTCAGCATATAAACGAGGAGCTAGCTCAAGCTCCTAGTTCCTAGTTTCCAGTTCCTAAACTCCATAGTTTCCCTCTTTCCTGTTTCCTTCTTTCCTGTTTCCGTCGTCTCAAATGCGCGGAACTAGGAAATTAGGTTCGGAAAAAAGTCGGAAAAAAGTTGGAACCATCGTTCAGAACCAACATCGGAAAATCGGAAACTCTTAACTCGGAAAATTGGAAACCCGGAACTAACGTGGAGCTCGCTCGCCAAAATTAACGTTGACCGCAAGTTTAAGTTTTTTATGGAATAGTGTAGGATTCTACATCATTGAATTTGTTTTGGGCTTTGTAACCAGAGACTTCAGTAAACTGTCCGCTTAGTAGGGCCCCAAATATGCCTTCGCCAGTAGACCATTGTGGTTCTATAGTCCACCAACCAAGATCCGTCTTAACTTCCACCCATGCGTGACCCGAATCTCCACTCGTGGAGCTACCACCTACCACGTAAACATCACTTGGTGCGTAGCCGTTCGCCCTCAACAAAGACACGAGAAGTATGGAATAATCCTCACAATCCCCAGTCTTCAAGGAAATGGTTTCCCTCGGCAATTGCCAGTAGTCGTTTGTATTATGAGTCTGAATGTCATCTGTGTATTTTATATTTCCTGCGATCCAGTCCCTCAATTCGATAATATCTGGAATAATCCAGTTAGTCGTTATCTCAGCCTCCTTCTGAACGACCACTTGATCTTCTGGAGTTATGAAAAGCCTCGCGTAATTAATGGGTTTATGTCGAGGTATTGTGGCTTCATGGTAGATACTAGACGAAGAACTGGACTCCCAAGCGTCCGCTCTTACCACGAACTGATGTGATGTGTCGTAATTCACTGTGATCACATACTGATCGCTGAAAGATCCACCTGGGTTTATTGAGAAGGATTGCTGTTTTACCGTGTTTCCGTCCATTGAAAGAAGCACACTTGCGATATCTGAGGCGGTCCCGTCATTATTTACCGTGTATTTGATGGTGACGGCGCACTCTGGGAGGTCGGTAATGGGGCTTCTTTGCCACTGCTGTGATGAAGCCGACACACTCGTTCTTAAACTGATATACGTGACGGTAACTTGGCATGTGTCTGTCGCCGTCGCACCTTTGTCATCTGTTACCGTCAAAGTGGTAGTATAGGACCCGGGACTGGCGTAGGTATGTGAGACGATAGATCCCTCACTTGACGTTCCATCACCAAAACTCCATCTGTATTGTTTTATTGAACCGTCGGGATCTCTACTGTTGGCTCCATTGAAACCAACGGACGTTTTAACTAACACAGATTTATCGCCCCCAGCCTCTGCGACTGGTCTTTGGTTAAAGAGACCTTGACCTGGGGAGACCAGAAAAAGCACCACTGCAATAACAACTATTAAAACGATAACGACTGCGCCCGCAGTTTTACCGTTCATAAGTCGTATTATTGAATTGCTTTAATATATCATTTAACTGTGTTCCTAGTTCCACGGTCCGGGTCCCTATTCCCGTCCCTATTCCCGTCGTCTCTAATGTGTGGGACATGGGTAACATAGAGGAACGAGGGTGATACTAAGGAACTGGCTCCGCTCCAAGCGCTTATAGGTCATACCAAGGATGCTTAACCTTCTGGGTATAACAGATTATCCTATTTTAGTGTTTTCCATCCAATAGCTATCATGATCAGCAATATAATCCCCAATATGGAATCTATCATTAATGGGATAGTTAGGTAGTAAGCCATTATGATAAGATAATTAATAATGACTGCCCCTAAACTATAGATGCCTGCAATTATTCCCACAGCCCCACCCCACCTCCTGGCTCCCCAGAGCCCTAGCCATCCCAACAGGTGTATGGCTACAGAAATGAGCAAGATCATGATAAAGACCATCTTTCCGAGTGTAGTCATCAGATTTGAGGCAAAGAAGATTAAACTCCATATCACGCCAACAACACTAACCAGGATGCAAAGAATTGCAGCCGCGGTAATTGGGGCTGTGCGGGTGCCTTTCACCACAGTAGGAGCTGGAGTGGCTGCAGGCTGCGGGGGTACTTGGGTGCGTTCAACCTCTTTGAACAGGTTTGCCACAGGGAAGCTGCAATTCGGGCAGTAATTCACCTGCTCTTTGATGTCTTTACCGCACTTTGGGCAGAAGGGCATTTCTGGCTCACACCCCTAAACAAAAAAATACTATACGTTATTCTCAGATTTAACGACTACCCTCATTTTTTGGTTAAGCTCTTTCTTTTTATGAAAATATATTTCAAACTATACTTGATTCGTCATTTGAAAAGAAAAAGAGTAATCATCACTGCGATCATGGATGAATAAAACTGATAATCAGTTTTGATGGTCTTACACTATAAACTATAACGTAAATTTACGTTGGATTCATAAAGAGAATATTTATTAATATCCAACCTAACCCATAATTGTCGAGGGGGATATTTATGGTTGTAAAATTATATGGTATTTACCATGAAAAGTTATCCCTCAGTATAAGGATATACATATAAAATATCATCTGGTGATGTTTATGACCATCAAGGTCGCTATAGCAGGTGTGGGCAACTGTTCGTCTGCCCTTGTGCAGGGGACTTTCTACTACAGGAACGCCTCCGAAGAGGAGGAGGAGGTCCCCGGCCTGCTCCACGTGAACATGGGCGGGTACCACCCGAGGGACATCGAATTCGTGGCGGCGTTTGATGTGGATGTCACCAAGGTAGGTAAGGACCTCTCCGAGGCGATATTTGCCAGACCTAACAACACCAGAAAATTCTCCGATGTACCTAGGCTGGGGGTAAAGGTACAGAAGGGTCCTGTGATGGACGGCTTAGGAAAATATCTCAAGGGCTACGTGGATGTGAGCGAAGCCGAACCGGTGGACGTTGCCGAGGAGCTGAAGACCTCCGGCGCAGAGGTTGTTGTTAATTACCTGCCTGTCGGGTCGGAGCAGGCCGTCCGGTGGTACGCAGATCAGACAATCAAGGCAGGGTGCGCCTTCGTCAACTGCATGCCAGTCTTCATCGCCTCCGATCCAGCGTGGCAGAAGAAGTTTGCCGAGAAGGGGCTGCCAGTTGCTGGAGACGACGTGATGAGCCAGATAGGGGCGACGGTCCTACACAAGACGCTGGCAAAGCTCATGGTGGACAGGGGCGTTAAGATCACAGAGAGCTACCAGCTAAACATCGGGGGGGACACGGACTTTCTGAACATGCTTGAGGAGGCTCGCCTGATATCTAAGAGGATCAGTAAGACCGCTGCCGTGCGGGCCATGGTGCCATACGATGTGCCATTAAGGATAGGTCCGTCGGACTATGTTCCCTTTTTGGACAATAAGAAGATCTGCTATGTCTACCTAAGGGGAGAGTACTTTGGGGGGACGCCTGTCCAAATAGATGTGAAGCTGGACGTTTGGGATTCGCCGAACAGCGGCGGGGTTGTCATAGATGCCATAAGGGGTTCCAAGATAGCTCTTGACAGGGGGGTCTCTGGACCGCTGATCAGTCCATCCGCCTTCTGCTTCAAGCACCCGCCTGAGCAGATGCCCTACGAGGTCGCCAAAAGGTGCTTCGAGGAATTCGTTGAGGGGAAGAGGGAACGCTGAGGGTCCTCGAGACGTTCAATGAGCGATATGCCTTTTTAGTCAAGCAAGCAGGTAGCTGTATTTAGGCGGGTTTCTGCATGAAGTAATTTACAAAAGATGAACTTTCAAAATATAACGGAAAGAACGGGGCTCCGACCTACTTTGCATCGAAGGGAAAGGTCTACGATGTATCTAAGAACGGACTTTGGGCTGATGGTGAGCATATGGGGATGCACAACGCAGGTCAGGATCTGACGGAGTCCCTTGGAGAGGTACCCCATGACCAGGGCGTTCTCGAGAGGTATCCGGTGGTGGGAACGCTGAAGAAGGACTAGCGCTTGAACCTGAGAACAAAAAAATAAAAAAGGAGTTATGGTCTCGGTACTACAGACCTACCCGAGATCTTTATGGCCTCGGCTGCATTGTCAGGCTTTATCTCGAAGGCCAGCGGCCTCTCACACCACCAGTACTTCTGGGCCTTGTCCGCCTTGAAGTACGGGCAAATGGGGCAGCACCTGGCCTCCAACTTCAGGAGGTACCACAGCGGTGGTGCTTCGTCTGTAGGGAAGCTCTTCTGCGGCCAAGGTTTCTCCTTGGAGACATAGCCTGGGCACTTTGAGCTGACTCTTGGCTCTACATTCAGCATATTCTTATACTCTGGGCACAACAAACAACATGGCATGTTCAATTACCTCCTTATCTCCGGCCTCCCATTGTTAGCGCCATGATGCCCTTCTGGCCATGGAGCCTGTTCTCTGCCTCGTCCACGGAGACGGACCACCTGTTGGAGAAGATGACCTCCGGCTCCACCTCTACGCCCACGTCGGCGGGGAGGCAGTGCATCCAGATGCTATTCTTCCTCGTCCTGTCCATCTTCTCTGGAGTTGTCTTCCATGCGGCGAGGTTGTGGGTCTTCTTGTACTCCTCGTGCAGCTTTTCGTCGTAGCCACCCTGCTTCAGTATATCCCAGCTGCACCATCCCTTCGGGTAGACGACGAGCGCGTCCTCGAAGGCCTCCTCCATGTTGTGCGTGATCTCGAACTTCGTGCCGTACTGGTCTGCGAGCTTCTTTGTGTATTCCTCAACGGCGGGATCCAGGTTGAACTTCTCAGGGTATGCCAGAGTTACGTCCATCTCCATAAGCCTCGTGAAGAAGATGATGTTTGTCTGCGGCACAGCGACCGGCTTCCACGCGCCCGGGCTGTTGGCGTAGGACATGACGAACTTCTTCCCTCTCAAGTTTCTCGTGTTGAACTTCTCCATGACGCACATTATGTCTGCAACGCCCTGGCATGGGTGCCAAAGATCGCACTCCATGTTTATCACAGGTACTGTAGAGGCCTTGGCGTACTCCCTCATGGTCATGTTGCCCTCGCCGTAGTACACGCCTTTCACGTATCTCCTAAGGGCGATACCATCGCACATCTGGCTCATGATGGCTGCGGTCTCGTATATCGTTTCGCCGTGGGAGATCTGCAACTTGCCTGGATCTAGGTCGTAGGCAATGCCGCCGAGCTGGGTTATTCCGGTTATGAAAGAAGATCTGGTCCTTGTGGATGGGTTGAAGAATAGGGTAAACAGGGATTTACCCTTGCAAAGGTGGTCGTGCCTTTGTCCCCTCGCGTACTCTCTCTTTAGGTCGAAGGCGGTATCGATTACCGTCCATAGCTCTTCGTCGTTCCATTCAATTTCAGGAGCAATCCAGTGTTTTCCATGCATTTGTGTTTTTACCAAACAATTCCCTCCGGATTCTTTTGCGTCTTAATATTGGATGTGAGGTTTAATAATGCTTTCGAAATAACAGCTTTACCGCGAAAAAGGCTATTAAAGAGTTGCAGGGCCTTCGGAATTCATATTGAGGTAAGGATCTTTTAAAAAAAAGGAAAAAGGTGGGGGAGGGCAGGATCCCTTAATACTCGAGCGACTGGTGCTTTGTCCTTAGAACAAACTTGCCAGAGCCCTTCTTGCCCACGAACTTCCTGTCGTATATGACCGGCTTTCCTCTGACGAAGGTGTAGGTCGGCATTCCCTTTACCCTGAACCCATCGTATATCGAGTAGTCAATCTTCGAGTGGAGGTTCTTCACGTTGAGTTCCATCTCGAACTTCGGGTCAAAGATGACTATGTCGGCGTCGCTGCCGATGTCTAGAGTTCCCTTCCTCGGGTAAAGCCCAAAGAGCTTTGCAGGGTTGTACGAGACTACCTCGACCATTTTGTTGATGGATATACGCTTCTTCCCTACGCCCTCACTGTGGAGCACGGGTATCATCGTCTCGGTACCAGGCACGCCGTTGGGGACCTTCGTGAAGTTGTCCTTGCCCATGTCCTTCTGCGCGTTCGTGAAGGTGCAGTGGTCGGTGGCAACTGTGCTCAGGGTGCCATCAGCAAGTCCGCACCAGAGTGCCTCGTTGTCATCCTTGCTCCTAAGCGGTGGGGACATTATGTACCGCCTGCCCTTGGGGGAGAGGTACTTCTCGTCTGTGAGGGTTAGGTAGTGCGGGCAGGTTTCGCCGTAGACGTTGGCGCCCATGGCCTTCATCAGGGCAAGCTCTGCAAGACCCTCCTTCGTTGACATGTGGACTATGTAGAGGTTGCCGCCAGTGGCAGCCGCTAAGACCAGACCCCTGTGGACGGCCTCGCCCTCAACGAAGTTTGGCCTGCTCTTTGCATGGTATTCTGCGGAGAGCCTGCCAGCGGCGACGTTTCGCTCTATGAGGAACTCGAGGACGGCGTTGTTCTCGGCGTGGAGCTGAACCAGGAAGCCGAGCTTTCTGCTCTCCTCCAGCATCCTGTAGATCCTGCCGTCGTCGCTCATCAGCCCCTCCTTCCTGTAGGGCATGAACAGTTTAAAGCTGCAGACACCGTCGTTCAGAACCTTGGGTATCTCCTTGACCAGTTCCTCAGTCAGGTTGGTTACCGCAAGGTGTATGCCGTAGTCAATGACGACTTTGGGATCGGCCTTGCCCCTCCAAAGCGCCATGGTCTCGAGGAAGGTTTTGTCCTTTGGTTGTATCGCAAAGTCGAGTATGGTGGTGACTCCGCCGAAGGCGGCGGCGATGGTCCCGTACTCGAAGTCGTCCACGGTTGTGGCGCCCATGAAGGGCATCTCCATGTGGGTGTGGGAGTCGATCCCGCCAGGGAGCACGTACTTGCCCCTCGCATCGATTATATCGTTGGCCTTCCTTGGAAGGTCGGATCCTATGGCAGCGATCTTGCCATCTTCCACACCTATGTCGGCCTTGAAGGTGTCGGTTGGCGTGACTACATTACCATTTTTAATTAACAAGTCCATTATAGGGCCTCCAGTTACTAAATAGAGAAAAAGGGATAAAACGTTTCCCTATTTCTTTGGGCTTTTCCATGTAGTGCAGTTGGGCACAGGGCAGACGAGCGTGCAGAGCGCGCAGGCGTCGCACTTCTCCTCGTCGACCTCGGCAGCCTTGCCCTGCTCGAACTTTATGGCCTGGTACCCGCCGTCCCTGCAGGAGATGTAGCAGAGTCCGCACTTTATGCAGAGATCCTTGTTGATCGTAGCCACGACCTCGTAGTCCTTGTTGAGCTTCCCCCAGGCGGTCAGCTTCGGCAGGGTCCTGCCGGCTATGTCCTTGACCGAGGAGAAGCCCTTGTCGCTCAGGTAGTTGGTCAGTCCGTCGATCATGTCGGCCACTATGCGGTAACCGCGCCACATTACTGCGGTGCAGACCTGGACGTTGTTCGCGCCGACGAGGAGGAACTCCACAGTGTCCCTCCAGGTGGTGATTCCACCTATGCCCGAGACGGGTATATTGGTCGCCTGTGCTATCTGCGCAACGCACCTCTGTGCGATAGGCTTCATGCCTGGTCCTGATAACCCGCCGAAGGTGCTCTTGCCATCCACCGTCGGCAACGGCTCAAATGTGTCTATGTTTATCCCGATGAGACCTAGCACGGTGTTTATGGCAGAGATCGCATCTGCTCCCGCCTTCTCTGCAGTCTGGGCCATCAGCGCAATGTCGGTCACGTTAGGAGTCAGCTTCACCATCACCGGGACCGAGGAACCCCTCTTTGATGCCTTTGTCAGCTTATCGATGAGTTCGGGCCGCTGCCCGCAGAAGGCACCCATGCCGCGCTCTGGCATTCCATGCGGGCAACCCAAGTTGAGCTCTAGCATGTCCACCCCTGCCTCGCAAATCGTCCTAGACAGCTCCTCCCAGTCCTCCTCCTTCGGCTCCGCCATCAGGCTGCCTATGAGTACCTTGTCCGGAAACTTCTTCTTTATCTCCTTGATCTCCTTGACCCAGGTGCTCACGTCTCTCTTGGAGACCTCCTCGATATTCTCGAATACCACCATCTGCTTGTCCTCTACGCCCATTACTCCGAAGCGGTTATCCAAGTCGTATACTGGAGTCTTGTCCGGCTTGATGGTCTTCGTAACCGCACCAGCCCAGCCCGCCTCGAAGGCACGCATAATCATCTCACCAGTGCAGGTCGGTGGGGCCGAGGATAGCAGGAACGGGTTCTCTAACTCCAATTTGCAGAATTTCACGGTTATATCTGGTTTAGATACCATATCTCTTCGCCTCCTATTTCCTCCCACTTAGGTATTTGTCGATGGCAGCGGCAGCCTTCTTGCCCTCCGCCACGGCCTCCACGACCGTTTCACCGCCGTTTACCGCGTCTCCTCCGGCGTACACACCCTTTACGGACGTGGCAAAGTTGTCGTTCACCACTATCAGTCCCTTTTCGGTCTTTACGCCGAACGACTTGAGGACGTCCTCTTCAGGCTTCTGACCGGTAGCAATTATCACTGCATTCACACCCAGCAGGAATTCGGATCCCTTTATGGGCTTCACGCTCCTCCTGCCAGACTCGTCTGGTGCGCCAAGCTCCATCTTGATGCATTCCAACTCTGTAACCTTCTTGTCGCCCTTTATTCGGACGGGGTTTGTCAGCAACAGGAACTCTACGCCCTCATCCCTCGCTTGGTTTCTGCCGTATGGTACGGCCGGCATCTCGGTCAGGGAACGCCTGTAAACGATGTAGACCCTTTCAGCGCTCAACCTTACCGAGGCACATGCCGCGTCTGTCGCAGTGTCGCCGCCTCCTATGACCGCCACCCTCTTGCCCTTTAGGTCGGGAGCCTTACCCTCGCCCTTCAGGTACCTTGCGACGTTAAATAGAAAGTCCTGAGCAAGGTGCACTCCTGGCAGATCCTCGCCTGGAATGCCCATGGGGGAGGACTTTGTTGTGCCCACCCCGATGAAGAGGGCGTCGTAGTCCTTCAGGAGGGCGTTGATATCTGTAATCTTCTTTTTGGTCACGACCCTCACACCATAGTCCTTTATGTAGCCAATCTCCGATTCAGCAACACTCCACGCAGCCTTCCAGGGCAGTATCCCGTAGAGCATGAGACCGCCTGGCCTCGGGTTCAAGTCGTAAACTGTTACGCCGTATCCCATTCGGGCGAGCTCGTAGGCAGCAGAGAGGGCTGCCGGTCCGGAGCCGATAATGGCGACCTTCCTCTTGTTCGATGGGGCGCGAAGGAATTTGACGAGCCCCTTAGGTTTCTCCTTCTCATATGCGAACCGCTGCAGCAGGGATATTGCAACCGGTTCTTCGTTGAGGTTGATCCTCACACATTTTGACTCGCATAGCCTCTCGACTGGGCAGACATACCCGCACTCCCCGCCGAATACGTTGCTCTCCCTGATCACCTTTGCGGCACCGTAGTAGTTGCGCGTCTTTATCCTGTATATGAACTCGGGTATGTTGATCCCCGTCGGGCATCCGGTTATGCAAAGGGCATCGGAGCACATCAGGCAACGGCTGGCCTCGTATAGAGCCGTTCTTTCGTCAAGGTTGGAGACATAAGGCTTGAATCCCTTTATTCGATCCTGTGGAGAAACTGTTTTGGGATGTATCCTTCCTGACATAAAAAAACTCTCCTAAGAGGATTAAAAATATCCATACCTTTTAATTTAAGGTTTTTCCTTGAAGACATGAAGCTTTTAAATAAACCTTGAAAGTATCATCTGCCGGGGAAGACTGTTTTGATAAGGGGAGCCATCTTTGACCTCGACGGTACGTTGGTCGACTCCACGGAGACCATCTGGAGGACCTCTGATCACATCCTTAAGATGAATGGCTTTAGGGGGGTAGACAGGGGGATCGTGGAGAGGGTCATGGGGTTAACGATCTTCGACCTCTTCCTTCAGGTTGAGCCGGACCTGAACGAGGCTCAGAAGAGGAGGCTCTTTGACGATTACAGGAACGGTTACATGAATTTTATAGAGTACACCAAGGTTCTACCGAAAGCACGCGAGGCGATTGAGTATACTAGGTCGAGGGGCCTCAAGCTGGCGCTAGTGACCACCAAGAGCAGGGAGAACGCGGAGAAGATCCTAAATTACTTCGACATGAGGAGGTTCTTCGATGTTGTGCTAGGCTTCGAGGACACAGAGGAGCACAAACCGTGTCCCGACCCCATAATCAAGGCGGCTAACTTGATGGGCCTGAAGCCGGAGGATGTGGTAGTTATTGGCGACACGGAGATGGATATGAGAGCCGGAAGGAGTGCAGGTTCCACCACCGTTGCCGTGACGACTGGCGTGACACCCTTGGTGCGACTACTGAGGGAAAGGCCGTATTATATAATCAGCAACCTATCGGAGATGTCAGAGATCTTTAAAGATCTAGGGGAGCCTCAGGGTTAACCATAATGGAAACATCAATAAAAAAGAAGGACTTTGCTCACTTTCTTATGACCTTCAACGCCTGATCGAAGGCCTCGACCGACTGCTCTATGTGCTCTTTGGTCAGTACCAAGGGGGGCTCGATCCTCAAGACGTTACCATCCAACCCTCCAAGTCCCACCAGAACCTTCCTCTTCCATAACTCCTGTAGGGACTTTGCAGCAGCCTCTATAGCGGGCGCTTTTGTCTTCCTGTCCTTCACGAGCTCAATACCAAGGAAGAAGCCCTCCCCCCTGACATCGCCAATGAGCTCGTGCCTGTCCTTGAGCGGTTCGAGTAGCCTTTTGAAGTACGCCCCGTCCTTCCTCGCCTTTTCTATGAGACCGCCTGTGAGTTCGTCCAAGACAACCATGGCGGCAGCGCAGGAGAGGGCGTTTCCACCCAGTGTCGAATAGTGTTCTCCGGGTTTCAGCTGAGAGTCTAGGTGATCGTTGGAAAGCGTAACACCAAGGGGCAGCCCGTTGGCTATCGCCTTTGAGACGGTGATGACATCCGGGATCACACCAAAGTGCTCTATCGCCCAGAGTTTACCAGTTCTCCCATTGCCGGACTGGACCTCGTCCGCGATGAAGAGTATCTGGTACTTGTCAAGAACCTTCTTTACCTCCTTGAAGTAGTCAGGGGGCGGGACGACCATTCCGCCGTTGGCGAGCATCGGCTCAGCAAGAAGCGCGGCCACAGCCTCGCCGCCGACCTCGCACCTTATTACGTCCTCCATGTACTTTACGCAGGCGTAACCGCAGTCCGGGCAGCGTTCATGGCCCAGGGGGCACCTGTAGCAGTAGGGATCTGGGGCAAAGACGACGGGGGCGAAGGGCCCGAGTCCAATCTTCCACTGCGACTGTCCCAACGCACTCATGGCATAGAAGGTCCTGCCATGGAATGACCTATGTAAAGACATTATGTATGGTCTCTTCGATACGCGCTTGACTATGGAGATCGCTGTTTCGTTTGCCTCCGAGCCGCTGTTTGTGAAAAAGGTCTTTGTTAGCGCCTTTTTTGGACTGAGCTCTGCCAGCCTCTTTGCCAGTCTCGCCTCGTAATCTAGGTAGTATACGGAGGAGGTGTGGAAGAGTTTGTAAAGTTGCTCCTCAACAGCTTTAATCACTCGCTCGTTAGACCAACCCACGTTTACTATCGAAACTCCTGCGTAGAGGTCAATGAATGCCTCGCCCTCTGCAGAGTAAACAGTATCCCCGATCGCATGGTCAGGAACGAATGGGTAGTACCTTTTATACATTCTAGAGAGGTAGCGTTCTGATAGCGCAATGATCTCCTTGGCGCTCTCCATGGGAGTACCTCAATCGGTTTATTTCGGTGGGGCGTTTACAGCGATCAGCCAGAGAGGGGTCTTGCCCACGTTCTTTACTGAATGTTCGGCGTTTGGTGGGAAGATTACGGCGTCCCCGGGCTTTATCTTGTACTCCTCATTGCCGATGGTCACAACACCCTTTCCCTTGAGTATATAGTAAGCCTGCTCAAAAGTGTGAGTGTGCGGTTCCGCATAGCCACCCACCTTAAACTCGGAACGGAACATAGAAAGGTTCTTGCAGCCCGCATTCTCCTCCACGAGGAGTTTTCTAGTTTGGCACTTGACATGCTTGGCTGGAACGAAGACCTCCACTTCTTTGTCCTTTGGACTCAAGACGAACTTTACCATTTGAAACACCTTTGTCCTATAGAGGGAATAGGGAGTAAATAAGTATTAGTGGACTCATGGAGGGATAGGGTTTCGAAGCCTATTTGAGCGACAGCAGGGCTCTTACATTCGCGCAGGTTATCATTTCTATATCCAGCTGCTCACGCTCGTATAGTTGAAGTGATGCGCGACCCTTGGTGGCGTGAGCTGGTTCCGCACATTCCTTAGGTTGCTGTTGACCACTATCCTCTCAGGACCGTTCTCTGGGAGCATGTCTTGAATGTTCTTTAGGGTAAGCTTTCCCAATTGGATATTGATGATTTCACGCTAGGTATAAAAAAAAGTGAATTCGTTTGAAAAGTCGGTTGTTAAAGGTGCTTCTTCAGCTCTACCTCCAAGCCATTCGCACCAACGGCGCCTACGATGCGCCCAACCTCCTTCCCACCTTTGAAGAAGATGAAGGTCGGGATGCCGTAGATCCCAAACTTCTGTGATGCCTCGGGGTTCCCGTCTACATTCAACTTTGCAAGAAGTGCCTTCCCCTCATATTTTTTGGCCAGTTGTTCGATGATGGGAGCCATCATCGCACAGGGACCGCACCAAGCAGCCCAGAAGTCAACAATGATGGGTATCCTAGCAGACGAGATAGTAGAGTCAAAGTTCGCGTCTTTAAGTTCAACATAATTGTGATTCATCTTTTCAACACCGCCGCTTTTTCGAGCCGTCATCTCAGCCAGTTTCCTTTCCTTCATCCTTTTTAGCTCATCGTCCCAATCATCTGGCATAGGCTCACACAGAATTCAATTCACCAGAGGGTATATTTGTTTTTTTCCGTTACTTAAGATCGAACAGCTTTAGGTCTGGCTTTAAACGGAGGTAGTCGGAGAACGTAAGAGCCCGCGCCTCTGCGAGGGCGATCCTACCGCAGGTTGGTATTTGGATGCCGTGGGCGCACGAGAGGCAGTCGCCGTCACAACCCTCAATCGGCTTGACCCTATCTGTGAGGCGTTGCCTCCTGCACGTTGGGACCTTTGTAGGTTGCTCTCTTCGAGGCATCTGAGATGCTTTCAGATCCTCTTAACAACGTCTTTCTTTAGGTCTATGCAGCCTATTAGAGCTAACAGGACTCTCAAGTCGTCCGTGTTGATCACTGCCGGCGCCTTCTCCTTCACCACGAGCTTTGCCTTATATCCAATGCCGAGACCCACGTTCTCTATCATGAAGAGGTCGTTGGCGCCGTCGCCCACGGCCACGCAGGCATCGAGTCCGACGCCCTTCTCCTCGGATATCTTCTTTATTGCCCTGAGCTTCGCCTCTGGGCCTATCATATCGCCCTCCACCTCGCCAGTTAGGACCCCGTCCCTAATAATGAGCCGGTTGCTAAAGACGTAGTCAGCACCGATGGAATCGCCCACGTAGTTTGCAAAGAAGTCGAAGCTACCTGTAACGATTCCAACGACGAATCCGATCTCCTTTAGTTGACCAACCAGTCCCTTGACGCTGGGGAGGATCCGAATAGATCGTTTTATCTCCTCCATCTTAGATACTGGTAAGCCCTTCAACAGCTTGACCCTCGCTCTTATAGCCTCTAAAAAAACCATCCTCCCCTCCATTGCGAGGGTCGTTATCCTCCTGACCTCCTCGCCGGCACCCGCCGCCTTGGCGAGCTCCTCGATTATCTCCTGCTCTATGATGGTACCGTCGAGGTCGAATACAATGATCTTCTTCCCACACTTGTAGCTCTCTCCACTCTCAGCAGCTAGGGCCAACCCCACCCCGTCGCAGCTCCTCTTCAGTATGTTGATCAGGTCCTCACTCTTAACCGTCGATGGCTTAGTGTCCACGATCATCACCATGACAAAGAGGTTCGAGAATACCGTAGAGGCACGGGTCTTCATTATGTTGGCGTGGAACCTTGCGAGGACACCCGAGACCGAAGCCACTATGCCGGGTCTGTCCATTCCAACGACCGTGAGAACGAGCTTACCTTCCGCCGGTATAATAAAACGTCACCTCCAGGCCCAACTCATGGCAAAGATACCTTAACTTCTTCCTAAGCCATCCAAGGCCTTTTAGGGATGGAGAGATGTTGACCAGGAGCGAGAGTATGAAGACCCCGCGCATGACTACTTGATCCATATCCTCTATGTTGTATCCCAGGTCGGCTATCACTGAGGAGATTTCCGCGATAAGTCCGGGTCTATCCGGTCCTATCGTCGTAACAACGAGGTATCTGTCGGGCATGAGTGACACCGAATAATCATGGAAGAGTGTATAGAAAATGTATTTAACTTTTCGTGTCCATATGTGGAGGAGCATAATGTCAAGGATCAAGCTGGCAAAAAGATCTTTATACTAGAGAGAAGGGGGGGAGCGTTTGAGTCAGGAGAACCTAAAGAGACTAAGAAAGGCAATAGTCAAGCAGGAGTTGAAAGTCGCCAATGAGGCGACCGTAGCTTGCCTAAGGGAGGGTGCTACCCCCAAGGCGATTATAGATGCCATATCAGAGACGCTAAAGGTTGTTGGGGATCTCTTTGAGTGCGGCGAGCTCTTCCTCCCAGAGGTCATGAGGGCGGCAAACGTCGCAAAGGCCTCCCTAAACCTAGTGCTCCCGCTCATCGGCAAAGAGGGAGCTGCTAGGGGCTCAACGAAGGGGAGGATAGCCATAGGCTCACTCGGACCCCACGACATTGGGAAGACCATCGTAGCATCAACGCTGATAGCGGACGGCTTCGACATAACGGACATGGGGATAAGCGTGAGCCCGGAAAAGGCCGAGAAGTTCCTGCAGGAGAACGCAGTAGACATCCTGGCGCTCTCCGTGCTGCTTACCTCGGACATAGACAAGGCTGCGGAGGTGATCCGCAGGGTCAGGAGGCGGAAGAGCTCGCTCAAGGTTATGGTCGGAGGCGTAGCAATGAACGAGACGGTGGCGAGGAGGATAGGGTCGGACGCCTACGGCAGGGACGCCACGGAGGGCGTCAAAATAGCCAGAGAGATTATGGGGGCAAGGAAGTGATAAGGACAACGGTAATAGGCAGCCACCCTGTGGCCGGGGAGGGCGTGGAGGCGATTAAAAAAGCGGTGAACGACCAGCTTGAGGCTGGAATAAATATAATCAGTGACGGGCAGACGAGGAAGGACATGGTCGCTTACTATGCCGACCACATACCGGGATTCAAGGTAGAGGAGGGAAGGTCTTACATAGTGGGTAAGGTAAGTCCCCCCGAGGAGACGCCGGTGCCGAAGGACCTGCTCTTTGTCAAGAAAATGGTGAAGGAAAGGGCAGAGGTGAAGTCAATAATAACGGGACCTGTGACGATGGTCTTCTTCTCGGAGCTCAGCCCCTCAGCGCCATATAAGGGGTTCAGGGACGAGGCGCTCTACAGGGATATCTCGGAGGCACTTGCCATGGAGGCGGAGCTCACGCAGAAGGAGGGCTTCTTCAAGTTACAGATAGACGAGCCTAGCTTCTCTATAGGGGCGCCCATGTCGCTGGCGAAGGAGGCGCTGGAGAGGACCATCGCGGGTATAAAGGGGATCAAGGCGCTGCACGTATGCGGCAACCTGAAGAGGTCCTTCACGGATATCGTGAAGATCGAGGGGTTCGACGTGCTGAGCTTTGCATTCAAGGACAGCGTGAGCAACTTCGACACGGTTCAGAGGAGGCTACTGGAGGACTACTCCAAGAAGCTCGGGGTGGGGTGCGTTAGCTCCTCCGAGAATAAGGTCGAGGATGTGGATACCATAAGGGGTGTGGTGCAGAGGGCTTTGGATGTTTACGGCGCGGATAACATAGCCTGGATCCACCCCGACTGTGGTCTGAGGTCCTTGGAGAGGGGGGCGGTCAAATCCAAGCTGAAGAACATGGTTCTGGCGCTGAATGGGATGGAGAGTGAGCTGGAATGATCGTTAGACCACCCTTTTCTCTCGGTAGTGCGGTCTTCGGGGCACCTGGAGGGCTGGTTCTTGTCGGGAGCCTCTTCTACAAGGCGGACAGGAAGGTCCTAGACCACAAGAAGGGAAAGGTCAACATGCCTGCTCTCACGAGGGAGCTGAAAGCAGTGAAGATCCTTAGGGAGAGGATCGGGCTGAACCACGCCATCGATGTAATAGCGGAGACGCCGCAGGCGATGGAGAACTACCTTAGGATACTGGCTGAGATCACTGATGACCCACTGCTGATAGGGGGGCTCAACGAGGAGACAAGGGTTGCGGGGTTCAGAAAGGCGAGGGAGATGAAGATCCAAGATAGGTGTGGCGTGAACTCTATAGCATCTGCTACCAGCGAGGAGGAGCTGAAGAGCATCAGGAAGAGCGGGATTAAGTTCGCCATACTGCAGACGCTCGATCCATCCGCCGTCTACCCAGAGGAGAAGGTGGGTTTGCTGAAGGGGGGGTTGCTGGGGAAGTGCGATAAGGCTAGCATCGACAGAGTAGTTGTGGACGTGGGAATAATAGACTTCACTAGCGCGTGGTTGGCAGCAGAGTCTATAAAGAGGATAAAGGCTGAGCTTGGCATCCCGGCAGGGTGTGCCCCGTCCAATGCTGCTTACCAGCCTCTTGTTAAAAAGAAGATAACTAGGAGTAGTGCAAGGTCGATGAACGTGGCGCTAAACACTATAATTCAGCTGGCCGGCGCGGACTTCATAATTTACGGACCACTGAGGGCATCAACCTACGTTTTCGAGGCAGCTGCGGTCGTCGAGGGTATAAAGGCATATGGAAAGAGGCTGGGCGGGGAGAAGGTGATGGATAGGAACCACCCGCTCTACAAGTTACTTCCCAGGCTCATGTAGGACAAAAGGTAAATAGAATAAAGCTCATTATCTCAACAGGAGGAAGGAAGATGGTCCTTTCATGTATAATGATACACTGCAAACCCGGGACTGCACCTGATGTGCTGAAGAGCGTGAAGGCAATGAAGGGTATAAGGAGGGCCTTCGAAACTCTAGGAGCCTACGATTTAGTTGTGGAGTACGAGTTTCAGAGCCTAGAGAAGCTTGGAATTGCGGTGTATGAGATGGCAAGGATGTCAGGGGTAATAGCCACAGAAACGCTGATAGAGACGCTTTTATGAGGTGCTATGGTTGGTTCAGGTATTAGTTTTGATAAACGCCGAGAAGGTTTCGGTCTTTGACATAGTTAAAAAGCTGGGAAAATTGCCGGAGGTTCTAGAGGCATTCCCGACCTTTGGCAGGTTCGACCTCGTAGCCTTCTGCAACATTGAGAGGAGGGAGGACGTGGGGACGCTGGTAAAGAGGATAGGTACGATGGAGGGAGTTCTTAAGACCGAGACACTGGTCGAGCTCTGATCAGGACAGAGCGTGGATTCAAACTGAATATTTTCCTTCTTATCCGTTATCTCCCGTGAACGCGCGCGAAGGGAGATGGCATCCGAATGAAGAGGCTACATATAGAGGAGCCGATCTCTGGAGGGATACTTCTCTCTTACAGGTGCACCGGAGGATGTCAACACTGCATGTACGCCTGCTCCCCGCAGTGGAACGAGGACTGGATCCCAGAGGAGGACGCCAAGATAGTCCTAAAGGAACTGGCAGGCATGATTCAGAGGAGCCCTTATGGACCGGACGGGATCGGCATAAACTCCGGGCTCCACTTCACGGGAGGGGAGCCTTTTCTTAACTTTGATCTCCTGAATGAGTTGGTCAGAACGGCGCACGGGCTCGGGATTCCGTCAACATTTGTGGAGACAAGTTGTTTTTGGTGTGTAGACGACGAAACCACAAGGAAGAGGCTTGCAAAATTGAGGGATTCGGGACTTAGGGGAATATTGATCAGCGTAAATCCTTTCATACTCGAGAAGGTGCCTTTTGAACGAACGGAGAGGTGCGCCAAGATAGGCGAAGAAATCTTTGGTTGGGATGTAATCATTTACCAGGAGTTCTTCTACGATCTCTTCAGAACGCTCGACCTCAAGGATACCCTGCCCTTCGAAGAGTTCTTAGGTAGGGCGGGTCGTGACGTCTTACGCCATGTGGAGTTGCTCCCCATGGGCAGGGCGGCCTACAGGCTTGGACACCTGTTCAAGAGGTATCCCGCGAGTCAGTTCTTCGGGGAGTCCTGCAGGCAGGAGTTAACGAGAGGATGGCATTTTCACGTGGACAACTACTTCAACTACATGACGGGTTACTGCGGAGGTATCTCCTTGGGCGACGCCAGGAATCTAGGTTCGTTGCTCAAAGGAATAGACTTAGAGGATAGGCCAATTCTTGATGCCCTGGTGACGGACATAGAAAGGCTTTGCAAATTAGGGGTAAGGAGGTTTGGTTACATGGAGCTGCCTGAAGGTTATGTCTCCAAGTGCCACCTATGTGTCGATGTAAGGAGGCACGTGGCACAGCAGACCGACGAGTTTAAGGAACTCAGACCGAGAGAATTTTACTACCACGTTGCACGTAGGGACGTTTAGCACTGGCGATTGGATGGCGATGACCTTAACGAACAAGAACCTTGTGGGCAGTTGTGGACCTTATTGCGGTGAGTGCATAATCTACAGGACGCACAAAGACTCGGGGTGGCTCCGGCGGAAGGTTGCAGAGCGGTGAATCCGAAGATACAGGGTATGAGGGCTGCCAGACTACTTCGAATCACGGGTGGGGAGTCAAGGGTGAGGGGTGGGGAAAGAACTGCAAGATACCCAAGTACCTAGATGCCAAGGGACTTATTCTGTTGCGAGTGCGACATTTACCCTAACTGCGAGAGGTTTCGCGAACTACCGGAGCCCTGTCTGAAGCTCGGCGTGAACCTGATTGAAAATTTGAATAAGATCGAGACCAGTAAAGTTGGGGAGCGGCTCGAGGAAGATGAAAGAAGATGGAGATGCCGGGCGTGCTGCGAGCCCATCTCCATGCATGTAAGAAATGCCACTGGTGCGTATTGATGATACGCTAAAAGGTAAGGGATTTCCTGACGGGATTATCCTTATCAGATGGTTTACAAAGGCAGCTCTTCGCCGGCAAGCTCGTAGAGTTTTACGACGTTTCCCCTGTCATCCCGCCTTGTGTCTACAGGGGTCTCCATGATCAGCGGGAGGGAGCGGACCCTCTTCTCGGTCAGTATGGAGCGGAATCCTTTTTCACCTATCATACCCAGTCCAATGTGCTCATGGCGGTCGAGGTGACTTCCCAGATCACCCTTTGAGTCGTTCAGGTGTACGACTTTTAGCTTGTCCAGGCCTATGACTTCATCCATTTGATCCATGATCTCGCTTATTTTGATCCTGAGGTCATACCCACCCGCGAAGGCATGGCAGGTGTCGAAGCAGAACCCGATCATCTTCGGATAATCGGTTTTGTCTATGATGGCGCGTATGCCCTCGAAGGTCGTGCCCATGCTGTTCTTCTGACCAGCGGTATTCTCCAACAAGATCATACAGTTGGTCTTGACCTCGCTAATGGCGGTGTTGAGGGCAGAGACCAGTCTAGAGCAACCCTTCTCCTCCCCGCTACCAAGATGGCTACCGAGGTGGGTCACCAGGTATGTGATACCGAGGAGGGTGCACCTCGATAGTTCAACCTTGAGGGTGCCCACTGACCGGTTGTATGCCCCGTCGTTAGGTGAGGTGAGGTTCGGAAGGTAGGGCATGTGGTCAACCACAGGCGAGATACCGCTCTTTTTAAGCTTATTGACAAATGAGGAAACTACTTCTGCAGGAATATCGGAGTAGGACCAGCCTCTAGGGCTCCTTGTAAATAGCTGGAATGTGTTGCAACCGATCGCAGCTGCCCTCTCCACCGATTTGTCAATCGAGCCTGCTATAGAGACGTGAACACCTGCCCTCAAAAATAACACCGAATAAGATCTGGGGTAAGGAGAGATTAAGCTTTTTCAGTCAGACTCCTTTTTCTTGGGAGCCACTCCATCGCTTTTTTGCGTCCTCGCAACTCTGCGGACCTATATCGCAGACCTCCACGCAACAGGTACGGGGCTCCGCAAGTACGCCCCACCACTGCCTCATTATCTCAAATCTTCTGCCACACCAAGGGTGTATGTAAGCCTGCGGCTCGTACCGCTTGGCGATCTCCTTCCCCTCCTCCGTCTTCTTAAAGCAACCCCAGCACATCTCCCTACCGGAACGCATATAGCCATGCCTGCAAACCGGGCAGAGGGCAAGACCGTTTCTGTGGGCCATGTGGCACCTGTTGCACAGTATCATGTAATTCTCGAGGGCCCTGCTCTCCTCGTCCGCCTTCTTCCATGCCTCCGAGACCATCTGCTTTATATCCGATGCGTACCTGCCCCAGAACCGATCCCAGTCCTCCTTGGATAGCCAGCCGGTGTCCACTACCTCGATCTTGGGCGCGTCAAACTCTGACCGACAGCGCTGGCACTTGTAGGTGGGCTTCTTGGCTGCTCTGTGGCGGATCGAGGCGGAACTGCAGTTGGGGCACGACCTTCTCTCATCCTTTTGTGTTGAGAACTCGCCCTCCTTCACCCTCTGGTTCAGGAATTCGGAGGAGATCTTTTTAAGAAGAAGGGTGTATGGCGGGGGTGGGTTTCGGTTGTGCATCACCAGTCTTTCCGTCGAACCGCACCACTCGCAGGCCTTCCCCTTGAGGAACTCCTGCCTTCTCTGCTTCCACTCCTTAGTACTCCTGAAACTCATCTGCCGCCGCCCCGCGGTTCCGCCTCCTTGATATTGTAAGATGAGAGGGCTTCAAGGACTGCCTTCCTGATCTTCTCCCTGGTCGCAGGAGCCAGTTTGCCACCCTTCTCCGGCAGGAGATCCCAGAGCTTTGATCCCTTCACGGTGGCTACCCCGATGCCATAGAGGACCCAGCCGAGAACGTACTCGTATAGGTCAAGATTCTCCCCCATCGAGTCTCGGAGAGCCGCGACAAGTTCGGACAGGACGAGGGTGGAAACCTCCATCTGGCGGATGAGCACCTCCAGCATGTCCTCCCTTACCAGCAAAAGCTCTCCCAGCTTGCCGAGGATGCTGTTGATGGTGGTCAGATCCCTGTCTGAGTAGCTTGCGTCCGCGGAAAAGAGAAATAGCGCCCTCTCCACCTCGGTGTCGATGCAGATCCTGCACCGAGATACCTTTGACAACGGATACAGGTCCCTCAAAGTGGAGAGATTTATACCATCGGTTAGGGAGATGACGAGCTTGTTTCTTAGGAGGTGCCATATGTCGTCGGCGATCAGCCGGCTCCTGTTCGCGTTATTGCAGACGAATACGAGGTTGCACCACTTGGCGGCCTCGTGGAGATCATTAACATCCCCCTTGCCACCCGTCAGATTTGAGAAAATCACCTCGTAGCCATGCGATGGCAGGACCCTTAACAGGCGACCCCTCTCTTCGCAACCCAAGAGCAACAGTCTTTCCAACAATATCTCCCCGGGAGAGAATACTCACTACGATATGCTGTCGTTCTGAGCTTTATTTAACCATTGCCAGCGGTTGGCGGCACCGTCAACTGGAGTTCTTCATCCTCAAAAGGTTTAATATTGCCATAAAGGAGTATAACTTCTATCGAGGGCAGATAAAATGCCTCTAAGCACACTTAAGGCGATCGGTTTCACCGACTCTGATGCAACGGTTTACGAGTTCCTTATTAAGGAAGGGGAATGCGATAAAGAGAAGATCTTGAAGAAGACGGGGCTCACCAAGGCAAAGCTTGAGCAGACCTTGCCGAGGCTCGCCTCCTACGGGGCGATCGAGGTCGCGAAGGGCGTCGTGGTCCCCATCCCCCCGAAGACTTTCATGCAGAAGTACTTGAAGGTAAAGGAGATTGACTTGGAGCTGCAGATGGCAGAGCTGCGAAGGAATGTAAATGAGCTCCAAAGCATGCTGGAGCCCATCTATAGCGAGAGCAGGTACGGCGTGAGGCTCGAGGAGCTCTGGCAGGCTGTCGAAGGGCTCCCATCCATGGAGATGGAGACCATCAGGATGATCTCGCGCTGCAAGTCGGAGGTCTGCGTCATGGCTGAGAGGTTTAGTTACTACCCCAAGGTCAGGGAGGAGTTGCTCTCCACCCTCGACAGGAAGGTAAAGGTGAGGGTCCTCCTTCTGGCCCTCGACAAGGAGACCGAGGAGAGGGTCGACGACATGAAGAAGTGCAGGATGGAAGTGAGGTTGGCGAGGTGCGAGTGGAGGAGCATGAGGTTCACGCTCGTGGACAAGAGCGAGCTCATCTTTTTGGTCTGGGCGAAGAAGAGCGACGACAGCAGGGTCTACTACAGACCCGGCTACACCAAAAACCCAGGCATGGTGAGCGTCTTCGCGGACTCATTCGAGTACCTGTGGGAGAAAGCTGTGCCTCTATGAAGCGCGTAAGGCTCTCCTACGGCTCGGCTGTGGAACTGGGTCTAATTAGGGGAATTCTGGAGGCCAGACCCACCACTGCCTACATCTTTTTGAAGGACAAAAGGTGCAGGGGCATGTGCGGGTTCTGCCCCCAGTCATCGGGAAGTGAAGAAGACAGGATATCGAGGGTAGACTGGCCAGAGTTCGCGCTTGGCGAGGTGCAGGAAGGCATCTCAGGGGACAGAGGGCTCCGTAGGATCTGTATCCAGTGCACAGACGAGCCCTCAGTGAAGGAGGGGGTAGCGGAGCTGGTAAGGGATCTGAGGAGGGGCAATGACCTCCCCATATCCGTCTCCACTTCCCCAATTACGCGGAAGCAGATGGCGAGGATCAAGGAGGCGGGCGCTGATACCTTAACGATCCCCTTGGACTGCGCGGATGGGATACTATTTCCCTCTGTGAAGGGCAAATCGTGGGGCGACCACTGGAGTGCGCTGAGGGACGCGCTGGAGGTCTTCGGCAGGGGGAAGGTGGGGACGCACATAATGGTCGGGCTCGGGGAGACCGAGAGGGAGGGGGTCTTGCTGATTGATAGGTTGTGGAGGATGGGCGTTGTCCCCTCCCTTTTTGCCTTTACGCCCATCAGGGGAACCCCGTTTGAGGGGAGATGTGCACCGCCCCTTTCATCATACAGAAGGATCCAGCTGGCGAGACACCTCATCGTCGAGTCGGGGGCGACGGCCAAGGACATAAGGTTCGATAGGGACGGCAGGATAAGAGAGTTCTGCGTGCCTACGTCGAAGCTGGAGGAGGCGCTGGAGGACGGTACCGCGTTCATGACCCGTGGGTGTCCCGGCTGCAATAGACCCTACTTCAACGAGAGGGTATCTGGACCTATCTTTAATTACGCCAAGAAGCCGAAGCCGGAGGACCTGGCAATGATAAAGGGGGATATCTTTGGAGCGGCTAAGGGCCATTGACTTTACAGTGGGGGACCCCTTCTACAACATGGCCATGGACGAAGCCATCGCAAGGTGCGTCGGGTCGGGGAGGAGCCCGCCCACGCTCAGGCTATACGGCTGGTCCCCCAGCGCGGTGTCCATAGGGTACTTCCAAGAGGTCCTGGAGGAGGTGGACCTTAACTTCTGCAGGTCCAAGGGTGTAGAGGTCGTCCGTAGACTGACGGGGGGCGGCGCGGTCATCCACACCACAGGGGAGCTGACCTATAGCCTCATTGTGAAGGAGGGGGATCCGGCTGTTCCTAAGGACATTCAAGAGAGCTACGCTAGAATATGCGCCCCCATTGTAGCTACTCTAAGGAAGTTGGGGGCTGACGCCGCCTTCAAACCAATCAACGACATCGAGGTTCATGGAAGGAAGGTCTCCGGCAGTGCGCAGACTAGGAGGTTCGGCGCGGTACTACAACACGGTACGCTGCTACTCGACATGGACTTTACACTGCTGCCAGCACTCAGTGTCAAGGAGGAGAAGCTCAAAGACAAGGGGGCTACGGATGTCAGAGGCAGGGTCACCACGCTTAGGGAGATCCTGAAGAGGGATCTTAGCAAAGAAAGGGTTGGTGCACTAGTGGCAGGGGAGTTCGGTGGAGGCTTCAAGTGTGAGCTGATGAGGGGCAGTACTTCGAAGGAGGAGAAGGAGTTGGTACCTAAGCTCGCTGAGAGGTACAGCTCACAAGAGTGGATTTTCAGGAGGTAGAGGGTTGGAGAAAACCGCTGTCAGGAAGTTTAGTGGGGGCAAGCTGCTGAAGGTGAAGGTCCAGTCCGAGGGTGGCGTGATACAAGAGGTGAGGATCACGGGGGACTTCTTCGTGCACCCTGAAGACGCAGTGGAGGAGATGGAGAGGGTGCTACGAGGCGCTAGAGTCATAGCGGTCAGGGGGATATTGCAGGAGAGGGTGGAGAGGGGTGAGATCACTACGATAGGCTTTAAGTTAGACGACCTGATCTGTATGATTGAGGGATGCGTAGGATGAAGGGGAAGATATTCTTCTACAGGCCCTCCCAGACTGTTTACAGCATATCCATAACCGGGGGCTTCTGCCAGCTCCAATGCGGTCACTGCAGCGGTAGGTTCCTGTCCGGAATGAAGACCTCAACAACGTCCGGAAGTTTGGTGAGGTCGTTCATCAAAGCCAAGGAGGAGGGCGCGAGGTGCATCCTGATAAGCGGTGGCTTCACGAGGGAAGGGAGGCTGCCCATACACGGCTTCATAGATGCCCTGAGGGAGGGGAAGAGGAAGACGGGGCTGACAGTGGAGGTCCACTCCGGGGTTGTTGAGGACCGAGAGATCGAATTCCTCGGCAGGGCGGGTGTCGACGCACTCCTGCTGGACGTAATAGGGGATCAGGAGACGATAAGCGATTATATGGGGGGTACTTGGAAGGTAAAGGACTACGAGAGGATCATGAAGACGGCGAAGAGGTGGATACCTGTGGTCGCGCCGCATGTACTCGTGGGTGTAAGCAACGGTGAGATAAAGGGGGAGTTCAACGCCATCGACATTGTGGCTAAGGGCAAGGTCGACGCGCTCGCGCTGCTGACCCTGATGGACGAGGAGAACGCCCCAAAGATCGACGAGGTAAAGAAGGTCATGGAGTACGCAAGGAAGAAGGTCAAGGCGAACCTTACACTGGGATGTATGAGGAGTAGGGGGAGGGGCAGGCTGGCGCTGGAGAAGATGGCCGTGGACCTTGGCTATGACGGGATTGCTAACCCCTCAAAGAGGGCCGTGGAGTACGCCAGATCAAAGGGGCTCTCTCCAGTGGAGGTGGATGGTTGCTGTGTCTTCACTCCAGGTAAAACTCCCAGGAGCACCAGGCATCCTTAGTGTGTTCGTCGGGCGGGCAACGGATGCACCTAGCCTTGAATTTTGGGTTTATCTCCCTGGCGAATGCCAAGAGATGGGCGAGACCAACGGGTTTGCACGGGAATTCGCCCCTCCCGCTCTTTATCCTGGCGGTCTGGGGCCGGCAGTTACGCACGGTAAGAACTACGCTTTTTTGTCTTCTCACAACCTCGTAGGCGGAAACCGGCGCTATGGAGACAAGCTGAACTGCCTTTTCCATGTCGTCCAAGGTGCCCTCCGTGATGTTGAGGAATGACTTTACCCTCCTTGCCTCAGAGACCGCGTACCTCTCCCAGGCCTCCTTGTCGATCTCGATGGCTACCTCCTGGCCGTACCTGTCTTCTACTCCTAGGAACCAGTACCCGTCCAAGGTGAGCAGATTCTTTGATAACATATCGATACACTTGAGGAGCTCTTGCTTTGAGAGGGATTCCAAGAATTTTGACAACAATACCACCTTCCGCAAGTCCTTGTTTATGGTATTTATTGCATAAATAAAATATAACTCCTACCGTATTTGAAGATGGGGGAATCCATGCCCGTAGAGATAGATCAGCAGACCCTCGAGTGGACGAAATTTCAACTCTCTAAGATGGGAGAGCCGGTTAAGCTCAGGGTCTTTACCACGAAGGACCACTGCACCCTGTGCAATGCTATAATAGATCTTGTGACCCAGCTCTCGGCGCTGTCCCCAAAAATACAGATGGAGATCTGCAGCTGCGAAGTGGATGACCAGCAGGCCAAGAGGTATAACATAGACAAGCACCCAGCATTGCTGGTGCACGGCAAGGAGGATTACAACGTCAGGTTCTTCGGTATGCCGATGGGGTTCGAGTTCGGCGTCTTAATCGAGGACATTGTTGTTGCTTCCACTGGAACTCCCGACCTAGGGGAGGATGTCAAGCTGAAGCTCCGCTCGCTGACGAAGCCCGTCCACATCCAGATATTCACGCTACCCACGTGTCCGAAGTGCCCTTTTGCGGTGAGAATGGCGCACAAGTTCGCCTTTTACAACAAAAACGTAACAGCCGACGCGATAGATATTCTGGAGTTTAGGGAGCTTGCAGCGAAGTATCGGGTTCTCGAGACGCCCAAGATGGTGATAAATGACAGGGTCGAGATATTGGATCTTGTGACAGAGAGGGATCTGGCTGATAAGGTCTTGATGTCGGTTTAGTCGCATCGGCGCTTGTCCTGAAATGCCTCAATCCATGTTTTTGAAGGCTCTAGGTCCAAGTATCTCGTCCTGCACCCTCTTGGCGAATTCCTCGGATTTTCTGTAGAATTCAGGTCCGAAGTGCTTGTTGAAGTCAGAATACTCTCTACGTATTCTCCTGTTCTCCTCCGGTGTAAGCATTCTCTCTATTCTGGGGAAGACCACACCCTCCTCCTTGTTGATATGCGATGTCATGTGTTCCACGAGAGCCCGAGAGGCTTCATAGAACCTGCTCGTGTCTTTTTGTTTGATCTCCGATGCCATCGTCTTTAGGAGGCCTTTGGCGTGCTGATGTTCCCTGATAAGTTTTGGTATCTCATCACTCAGCAAGGCAGATACCGTGATAACGGTAGGAAAGAGGAATTGCTCCTCTTTGCCGTGATGGAACTGGTCCATGTACACATGGAGGAATCGAACGATCTCCGCCATGCGCGCCATATACTTCTCAACGTTCTGCCCCTCTGCCGCCTCCTTCAGGACATCGATTACCTGTCTTAGGATACCGTGCTCGTAGGAGAGGAGGGTTAGGGCGATGCTCACGTGAAGAGTTTATGCCAGAATGAGTATTATCCTTTTTGTCTGAACCAAATCGATCGAAGCCGCTTTCGCAGGCGTGTTTATCCGATGATGGCTCCAAGCTTGTCGATGGTCTTTATGGCAGTGCCGGTTATTGGTATGATCACTCTTCCTGCTAGAGTCCCTCTGTTCTTCTTGAAGGCGGCGTAGGCGGTCGCGGAGGTTGGCTCGGCGAGTATCCCGAGGCCGTAGAGATCTCTGGCGGCGGATGCAATCTCCGGGTCGGAGACCGTGAAGGCATCCCCGCTTGTGTTTTTAATTGCCTGCAGTATCTCCCCCTTCCTCGGTGGATCCTCTATCTTGAGACCGTCCGCCAACTGACTACTGCGGTCGCCGAAGAGCTTGCCGTGGATGGACTCATAGATGGGGGCGCACCCTTCGCCCTGGACTGCGTATATTCTTGGGATGTTTTCCACGAAGCCCATCTCGACAAGCTCGCCAAAGCCTTTGTAGAGACCGAGAAGGAGTGTCCCGCTCGCTACAGGCAGAATGATAGAGTCCCCCTTGTAGCCGCTCTCGTAGATCTCGAAGGCTACGGTTTTCATCCCCTCTATGTAGAAGGCGTCCCAGGCATGACCTATGTAGAGCTCCCCCTCCACCAGCTCGCTTGTTGCCCTCAGCGCAGCCTCCTTTCTATTAGAACATTCAACGACCTCCGCCCCGCAGGCGCGGATGAGCGTCTTCTTTGCCGGGAGGGTATCGGACGGCACGTATATTTTGGCTCTAATCCCGGCCCTGGCGGCGTACGCGGAAGCCGCTATCCCCGCGTTACCTGTGGAGTCCTCGATAACTCTGTTTACACCAATGGCCCTCGCCCTGGTCATGCTGACGGAGGCACCCCTATCCTTGAAGGACCCCGTTGGGTTGCAGTACTCGAGCTTGAAGAGCAGTTCAGAGTTCTTTTCCCTCCTTCTGATGATCGGCGTGCCGCCCTCCCCTAGAGAGACCGGATGCTCGGAGAATGGAAGGCACCCCTTGTACCTCCATAGCCCTTGCTCCCTACCGTCGAGCATTGACCTAAAGTCGGTCACCGGCGGGCACTCGGACTTTATATTGAATGGGCTTCCACAATAAGGGCACCTCCAGTGGCGTGTCTCAAGAGGAAAGTTCTTGTTGCACCCTGTGCAGTGTAGTTGGGAGGACGCTGGCAGCACCCCTTTAATCGATTATACTCCATTATAATTTGGATTTTAAAGCTTGCTTCCCTGCACTGCACCAGAACCGTATCCACAATAAGGTTTTAAGGTCGCGCAGCGCCGTATTGACCTATGTCCTCTTGGTATTCCCCATTGTTAAGGGGCGCGAACATTCTCGCCTTTATTGTAACGGTGGCCGTCAACTCGCTAGCCGGCGCTGTGGGGCTCAACGGCATAACGACCGGCGCGGTCTCGGATCTCTACCCGAACCTGATAACACCGGCGGGCTACGTCTTCTCCATATGGGGCGTGATCTACGTGCTCCTGCTCGCCTTCGCCGTCTTTCAGGCGCTCCCGTCGCACAAGTACGACGAATTCCACAACAAGATTGGCCTTCTCTTCCTGGCGAGCTGCGCCGCGAACATCCTCTGGCTCTTCCTCTTTCACTACGGCTATGTGGCGCTGTCGGTGCCGGTGATGTTCCTGCTCCTCGCCTCCCTCATCGCCATTTACCTGCGCCTCGATGTTGGGCGTGCCAGTGTGCCCATGAGGGAGAGGCTGTGCGTCCACCTCCCGTTCAGCGTCTACCTCGGTTGGATCACCGTGGCATATATAGCGAATATGGCTGCCGCGCTGGTATCGATCGGGTGGGACGGCCTCGGCTTGGGCGACGTCAGCTGGACCGTGCTTGTGATAATCGTGGCACTGGCAATAACGCTCGGTATGATCTTCACGAGGAGGGATGTGGGCTACAGCGCCGTGATTGTGTGGGCCCTTGGGGGGATAATCGTCAAGCAGGGTGGCATCCAAGACATAGTCACGACCGCGGTGGCGGGGATCCTGGTCATAGCTGTGGCGCTGGTCGTGGCAGTCTTTTGGTCGAGGAGGGGCAGAGGGACCGAAAATGCCACTGAGAGTAAGGCGCCCACATGATGTTGAGGCTTTGCGAGTATATCTTATTCATGTGAAGAACCTTGCCTTTGCCTCGAATTGCCTATGATAGAGTTCCTTTACACGCTCTATCGTGTCCACATCTGCTGGCCCCTTGTCCTCTCTGATGCGGAGGATGCGGGCGAAGCGGAGGGCTAGTCCGGATCCGTAACGGGGGCTTCGCTGAATCTCGTTAAAGGCCACCTCCACGACTACGCCTGGTTCTACATAGACCGTGTGTCTGTCCTCCCTGACCTTCATTTTTTGAAGCCTTTGGGTGATGGACTCGAACTCCTCATCCGTGAGCCCCTTGAAGGTCTTGCCAAGCATAAGTAGCTCCCCGGTTTGCCCGTCCCTGGCAGCAAGGTGATAGTTGCTTAGCCAGCCCTCCCTCCGTCCGTACCCCCACTCGGCTGCAGTTATTGCCAGATCCAGCGTCTCGAACGGTTTTATTTTTAGCCACCTCTTCCCCCTGATGCCCGGGGTGTATGGGCTGTCCAGTGCCTTTGCCATCAGCCCCTCATGCCCGGCCCTCAATGCAGAGGAAAGGAATGACTCCGCCTCCTCCCTTTTCTCGGTAATCATCCGTGGCGCTAGTAGGTCAGGCGGGACGGTCCTCTCCAACACCTCCCATCTTTCTTCATAGGGCTTGTCGATCAGAAGCTCCCCGTCTCGATACAGGATGTCGAAGAGGTAAAGCTTGAGAGGGATCTGGCGGATCATTTCCTCAACATCATGTATCCTCCTGAACCTCCTCATCAGGTCCTGGAATGGCAGCGGCCTTCCATTACCACCAATAGCTACGACCTCACCCTCGAGCAGTGCCTCATGGGCATTGATGCTGTTCCTTGCCAAGGATGCTATGTCAGGGAGGCTCCCGGTTGCGTCGTTGAGGCGCCGGGTGAATACTCTCACCTCATCGCCTCTCTTGTGGATCTGTATGCGGGCACCGTCGAACTTCCATTCCAGGGAGGTCCTTCCCCTGTGCTCTGCGAAGACCTCACCAAGATCGTAAGACATGTCAGCAAGCATGGGTTTTACGGGCGTGAAAAGGCCGAGTGCAACGCCTTTGAGCCCACTCTCACCCTGGGTCAAGGCAACCTTTGCTACCTCGCCGAGGCTGCCAAGGAGCATGCCTGCCCTCTGGATCAAGGCAAGATCGGCACCGGCGGCCTCCGATATCGCCTCCATCATGACCCCCTCGACCGCCCCGATGCGCATCTCCCCGCTCAAGATGTGAAAAAGGCATATAGACTCCCTGGGACCGGCCCTGCCCAAGAGCCCCTCGATGAGCGACCCCTTCTTAACCCTCGAGCCTGCCCCCGATGCGCCGGCCACCGCGTCAAATGTCCTCCCGACATCCTCTATTGTCAATGGTCTGTCCACCAGGGACAGCTGCTTCGAGGGACTAAGCCTCCAGAGGGTCGAGCCTCCCAGGTCTAGCACGCGGTAGTCGGTTTCTGGGAGGGGCCTGCCTATTAGAAAGGAGACTGCGGGCACCAATTCATCAGGCTCAAGCTTGAGCAGGAATTTGGCGATTAGCTACTTCTTTTCGTTGCGCTTTGGAGTATCCTTGAGGTCATCACAGAGCGAGGCGAAGTCCCTGAAGAGTGTGGTCATAGCAGAGTACCAACCGGTAATAATCTGCTGAACGCCAACTTAAAGTTAGTTTTTTTGCTGGCAGCGATTATGAATTCTGCTTCAGAGGTATGGTTGGAAATCGAGCCATTTCAGGTATGCTCGAAATTGACTGGACGGGATTTGGACCCACGACGGGTGGAGGAAACACACAATTGAATGCAGAAAAAAGCGAGTAGGCACCTTCCGGCTATCTGCCTACCCTCCGTGAGTGCGTTAGGGACTTGCAGGCACCGCTATTCCGTGGTCCGGCCGTCAAAATGCTCCTCGCTCGCCATCGCCTCTGATTTTGTATGGCGCACCACCTTGTCCTGGTGCTCGGGCGGCGAGTAGATCGTGTACAGCTTGAGGGCTGAGCGCTTGGAGGCATTGACAACATTGTGCCTGGCCCCTGCCGGGACTATGACCGCGTCTCCGTCCGTGACACGGTGTTCAGCGCCGTCGATGATCACCCTTCCTTCCCCTGCCTCAAAGCGGAAGAATTGGTCGACATCGCTGTGCGTTTCCTCGCCTATTTCCTCGCCCGGCCTAAGGCTCATCAGCACGAGCTGGCTGTGCTTCCCGGTGTAAAGAACACGGCGGAAATCGGTGTTTTTCATCGTTGCTTTTTCAATAACGTTTACGTATCCTTTCATGCTAATCACCTTGCATATTTTAAAGCTCACTGCTGACTCCTTTATAAAGGCTATCATGCCAGATATCTTTGAACCCTAAAAAATGACACCAACCAGGATACCTCTTTTTATGGGCTGAGCTGGGTATACGGATCATGGTAAACGTTCCTCACCTAAGACATCAGGAAGCCTATAATCACGCCAATTACAAGTCCCAGGCTCAAGGGAAGCATCCCCAATAGTATGACACCATAATGAAGGGCAATAGGACCGTACATGATCGCAATATCCTTGAGCCCCTCGAAACTTAGATTGAATAAGCCAAAGTAGGTTAGGGCAATGACTATGATCCCGGCAATTATCGCTATCTTCAATGCCTTCTTTAGAAGGAACCCGACAACGAGCCCTAAGAAAAAGGGAATGACCATAAATACAATCGATGGTAGGCCTGCTATGAATCCATTTGTTATAAATCCTATCAGTTCCTCTAAAAGAGCCATTTGAAATTCCTCTAAATAGAATAAACCATATACAAAATATAGGCTTGTTGGTGGCTCTTCTGCTGACTCTGGTGGTTATCCTCACAAGGAGGGACATCGACTACAGCGCGGTACTGCTGTGAGCGCTCTTTGGCGTATCGCTGAAGCAGGCTGCTATCCCGCAGATAGCCCTAACGGCGCAGATCAGCATAACAGTTATAGTGCTAGCGCTGGTTGCAGTTTACGTTGCAAGGGCACTCAGAGGAAGGAAGTGAGCTGCCATTCACAGAAGGAGTGGGGATGGCGGGGGAAAGATCGCCACTTTAGCCGGCTACTTCATCAATAAGTATTAAAACAACTTGAACTGCCTGGCTCTGCTGCGATTCCCTGCTGATGGAGGCGCTGTTGTCGCCGGGCTGCGGCCCATACCAGCCGAACTGAGCATGATTTCCGCCTTGTATTGCGATCCAGGTTGTATCGGGTGGGAGAAGCGACCGAGATGCCTCGAGGTCTCCAAAGTTTAAGACACCATCCAGCACCCCGTAGATGGATACTACTTTTAAGTCGTAGGCAGTGAGATTGTTGCCGGATGGCGGATACGATGCCCATAGGACTAGACCCTTTACCACCAATGGGTGGTTATATACAAACTGTGCTGCCATCGATCCGCCAAGCGAGTGTCCGCCGATAATCCATGTGTGTATTTCAGGATATGCCTTTATGACCTCGGAGGCGCTGTCAGGGGCAAGGACCGCCAGGTTTAGGGGCATTGGCACTATTACCGAGAGGTAGCCCTCTTCCGCAATTTGGCGTACAGGAGGAGCGTAAGCCCGTGGATCCACCCTTCCGCCTGGATAGAAGATGAAGCCAATGGGTCTCTGCTCCCCAAGGGATTGGAAGACGAGCCAGCGGCTTGAATTTACCTGAACATGGGAGTCTGAGTTCAGAGCGACAATAGCCTCAGGCATGGCCGGCAGGGGCGTCTCTGCCCATATTATGAACCCGGCTATTGCGATTACAGCAACTATCAGGGCCGCCAAAAAAGTTATCCTTGACCTACGCATAGGAAATCCTCATCAAGGCACCTTTAGCTTCAATAATAGAACATTGCATTTAAAATTTTTTGCATAAGAAAAGGATTTGCTGATTCCAGAGCTTGTCATTGTGAGGATTGATAATCCAGTCACTGCCATGTGGTGCAGTCCAAGCTGGACCAAGGCGAATTGCCTAGAAAATAAGGGCTATAGTCCTCTTAGTCATTTTTACCATCTCTTGGCAATATAGATTTCAATATTTTTTTACCATGTATTAATAGTTTGCTAAATATGGGAAAAAGTTGAGAATTGTTTCCTTTCTGAAAAACGATGGTTTCCGGTTTCATGCTCAAATGAATTCAAGTGTCGCATACTAGCCAGTTTTGCGATTTTCAAGCCATCTTTCTATATCATGGGTTGTTTAAATCCAGAAAACCTAGGACCTGCCCCGTCCAATGTTTATATATCAAGAATGACAAAAATGTTGCAGGTGAGCAGTATGAGGTTATCAAGTGCATATGGAATCTGCCTCTCAATAATTGTTTTAATGGCAGCGTACCCGCTGATTGCAGGCGTTTATGCGAGGCCGGAGATACAGGCATCCGCACCGTTTTCTATCGATATTACGCCAAAGACTGCAACGGTGAAGGCTGGAGACTCCATCACATACCACATCCAGGTAAATGCATCCTCAGACTTTAATGATGCGATCTCCTTCACGCTCGACGTCAGCGTGGCGACGTATAACGCATCATTTAACCTCGGAATCGTGAACCCCCCATACCCGAAGGAGTTTAACTTCTCCTTTAATAGTCCATCAGAGACACCTGCGACGGTGACTGGGATCGCGGTCGTAAAGGGAACCAGCGGCAGCTATGTCCAGACGGAGACGGTCCAGCTCACAATACAGAGCCAAGCACCGGGTGGTGACTTCTTTGGATGGCTTGTCAAGATATTTAATGACTTCTGGAATTGGCTTATGAAGCTGCTCGGACGGTAAATATGGTTCTGCATTAATGGTCAAAAGAGAGTGACATAAGTGCAACCGCTCGATTTTGAGACCAGCGTGCAGGAGATAATAAGGCGGACGGGCGACGTGAAGAGCTTCCGGTTTAGGAGACCGGAGGGTTTCGACTATGACCCGGGGCAGTATATCTTTGTGACCGTCGTTGCCAATGGCGAAGAGAGGACGAAGCCCCTGACGATCTCGAGCAGCCCAACCGAGGGGTTTCTAGAGTTCACAAAGAGGATAACAGAGCACGAGTTCTCGATGGTTTTAGACAGGCTCAAGACCGGCGATCGGCTGCATCTTAAGGGTCCAAACGGGAGTTTCACCTTCAAGGGGGAGCACCCGAAGGTGGGGATGATCACCGGCGGAATAGGATCAACTCCTTTCAGGAGCATGATAAGGTATTGTACCGATAAGTGGATACAATCACAGATCACTCTGCTTTATGGTAACAAGAGCGAGGACAGCATAGTATTCAAGGATGAGCTCGATTGGTTGGAGAGAACTAACAAGAACCTCAGGGTGGTTCACACCCTCTCCCGCCCGGGCGATAGCTGGAAATGTAGGCGCGGTCACATAGACTTCCGGATGATTCAGGAGGAGGTGCCCGACTATGCCGAGCGGGTCTTCTACGTCTGCGGCCCGCCAGTCTTGGTGACGGATTGCGTGAGCCACCTCAAGGCATTGATGGTGCCTGATATCAGGATTAATGTGGAGAACTTCCCCGGTTACTGAAGCTAAACGCTACCCCGAGCACCGCCTCAACATAAGCGGGCGAGAAAGGTCCGTCTGCAACCTTCTAAACGAGCGCCACATTGTTCATAACCGCCAACCAACCCTGAATGCTGATTTATGAGTATACGGATACTGGTGAAAGATATAGGCATTTGATAATTGTACGTACTTATTTTTCCGCCACGGCGAGTATCTCGAAGTCGTTCTTAGAGGGTTTAAGGTCCCGGCTGAAGGCGCCGAGCTTGCAGCCGAAGAACTCGGTCTTCCTAAAGCCCACGGTCTTTAAGAGCCAGTTCACCTCGGAGCATATGTAGTAGCGATCCTCGCAGACGAACTTCTTCGCGTTTCCCTGATCGTCTGTGGTCTGTATGGTGTATTTTTCCCTCGAAGTGACAATGTCGAACTCCCCGCCGAGCTGGTGAGTCAGGGCGTATGCAGTGTGTAGGGTGGTAAGAATAAACTTCCCTCCTTCTCTGAGGGCGCGGTGGATGCCGTCGAGGATCCTGTAGTTCATGGTGTCGGTCTCCATAAGGGAGAAGGCGCCTTCGCAGATGGATAGGACCATGTCGAACTCTTGGCTGTACTTCATGTCCCGCGCGTCTCCGTGGACGAAGGTGACAGTATCGAGGCTCGCCTCCTCGGCAAGCTTCCTCGCTCTTTCAACGAAGACCTTCGAGAGATCGAGCCCTACGACTGTGTATCCCCTCCGGGCGAGCTCGAGGGAGTGCCTGCCGGTTCCGCAGCCAACATCAAGTATCCTCCTGGACCTGTCGTGGTTTAATTCCTGCTCTATGAAGTCCGTCTCGCCCTTCGTCCCGCGAGTGAAGGGTTCCTTGTCGTATTTCTCGCCGAGCTCATTGAAATACTCCTCATACCACTTTCCTGTCATCCACTTAGCCACCTCGTAGAGCATTTCGGAGCGCTAGTCGAACTCCAGCCCAGACCGCTCGTCCTTCTGATCTTTCAGGGTTCGCTCCATTATCACCTTGCGCTCCACCCCAGCTACGATCTTCCTTGTCCAGGCGACCATGTCAGGGTTCACGCTCACGCTGTCTATGCCGCGCCTAACGAGGAACTCTGAGAGCTCTGGATAGACGCTGGGTCCCTGCCCGCATATGCTGACCGTCGCACCGTTCCTATGTGCCACCTTTATCAGATGGGCGATGGACCTTAGAACCGCGGGATCTCTCTCGTCGAAGTACCTCGGGTCCTGTGCCGGCAGTATGGGCGAGTCCCTATCCACTCCGAGCGTCAGTTGGGTCAGATCGTTGCTGCCCACGCTGAAGCCGTCACAGAGCTTGGAGAACTCGTCCGCCATGAATATTATGGATGGTATCTCGGCCATGAGCCAGACCTTGAAGTCCCGGTTGCGCTCGATTCCCTCTTCCTTCATCATGGCGAGGCACTTCTCCACCTCCCACGTGGTCCTAACGAAGGGAAGCATCACGTACACGTTCTTAAGACCCCACTCGTCCCTTACCCTCCTTATCGCCCTGCACTCCAGCCTGAATCCGGGGGCGTAAAGGGAGGATATGTACCTGCTGACGCCCCTCCAACCGATCATGGGGTTGCTTTCCTGTGGCTCGTACTTGTCGCCGCCCTTCAGCTGGCGGTATTCATTTGTCTTGAAGTCGCTGAAGCGGACCACAAGTGGCCTCGGGTAGATCTCCCTTGCAACCCTTGAGATTCCGCTTGCCAGCCTGTCAATGAACTTCTCCTCCTCATGGTGCTCGATTATATATAGGGGGTGCTCACCGATGACATCCGCTATTATGAACTCAACGCGCATAAGCCCGATCCCATCGAAGGGCAGGTCCTTATACTTCTCGATCATCTCTGGTTCACCCAGGTTCATGTAGATCTTTGTCCCAGTTGGGGCATAACTAAAGGTGGAGATGGCAGCCACCTGGACTGCAGCCTCCTTCTTCTCCTCGGCGCCCAACAGGTCACCCTCATATACAACACCGTGGGTGGCATCCACCGTTACCACCTGACCGGTCTTTATTACGGTGGTCGCATTTCCTGAGCCTACAACGCAGGGTATGCCGAGCTCCCGGCTTACGATAGCTGCGTGGCATGTGATACCGCCGCTGTTCGTGACGATCGCCCGTGCCTTTCTCATGGCTGGTGCCCAGTCTGGGGAGGTCATCTCGGTGACCAGAACCTCCCCACCCTGGAACTCTCCGATATTCTTGGCGTCAAGTATCACGTGCGCCTTGCCTGCCACCAGCCCGGGAGAGGCTGGCAATCCTCTGAGCAGGCGCTTCTTTTCGCCGCTCATAGGAGCCGCCTCCTCTTTTTTAACAGCCTTCAGGGACCATACGGTCTCAGGTCTGGCTTGAACGGTATACAGGTGGTTGTCATCTCCGTCCAGTGCCCACTCGATGTCCATTGGTTGACCGTAGTGCTTCTCTATCTCGAGAGCATACTTACCAAGCGCTATAACCTGATTCTCGGTTATGCAGGGCGCTTCCCTCAGATCATCCGGCACGGGAACCTCTTTGAGAAAACCGCCACCTCCCTCGGATGGCGCCCTTATAGTCATCTGTGCCTTATTTGAGATCGCCTCCTTTACTATTTTGAGGTTTTTCTTATCGATCACAAACTGATCCGGCTTGACCCTTCCTTGAACGATCATCTCACCGATCCCCCACGTGCCCTCGATAACAATGACATCCCTATTGCCCGTTACAGGATCAAGTGTGAAGATAACGCCTGCCGCCTTGCTATCAACCATCTTCTGCACGGCTACACTCAGGTAGACCCTCATGTCATCGAAGCCCTTTTCCTTTCGGTAGATGATTGCCCTTGAGGTGAACAAAGATGAGAAGCACTTATTTACGTACTTAAGTAGCATCTCTTTGCCCTCTATGAAGAGGTATGTGTCCTGCTGGCCAGCAAAGCTCGCCCCAGGCAGGTCCTCCGCCGTAGCGCTACTCCTAACCGCCACGGTCGGATTCTTTGATCTTAAGCGCTCGCCCAACTCTCTATAGGAAGCGACTATCTCCGCCTCTAATTCCTTTGGTAGCGGTGACGCATCTATGATTGACCTTATCTGTGCTGATGTGCTCTCCAATGATGTGCTATCCTCGATGTCCATCTTCGACAGGATGTCTGCGATCTTGTCTTCAAGCCTGTTCTTTTGTATATGTAGCTTGTAGCCCTCGGCGGTGATTGCAAAGCCGGGTGGGACTGGCATGCCAAAGGAGATCATTTCCCCAAGGTTGGCATTCTTCCCGCCAACAAGGGCAGTATCATCCTTGCGAAGAGAGTCGAAAAGAATGACGTATTTGGTAGATTTTGCCATCTATAACACCAAGCATTTTAGGATACCTTTTAACGATATAAAATACTTTTGGTTATGCTCTTACAGAACTATCACATGCTACTGTCTGCCATCGTAATATTCGGCGACCTGGGGCTGCTCAGCGTGTATGGGCTTTCGCCTTAATCCCTTGCGTGTTTTATGGTGCAATAGACAAATTATAAATATAACCCTATGAATAACTTCAATTTATTAAGGTGTTAAAATGAAGCCACTGGACGAACTTGATATAAAGATTATAAACCTGTTGAGGAAGGACGGGAGGTCCTCTTACAGGAGCATCGCGAACAAGGTTGGGATCTCCAATGTGGCGGTGAGGGACAGGATAAAGAAACTCGTCAGGGAGGGCTATATAAAGGGGTTTTTCACGCTCGTTGATTCATTTATGATAGGTAAGAAAGTATCAGTATTATTTGATATCACCACAAATCCAAACGACCTGCAGGGAGTTGCCTCGGAGATATACAAGAGCGAGCAGGTCCTAAGAATTTTTGAGAAGGCAGGGAGCTCTCAGTTGATCGTACATGCGCTCTTCAAAGACCTGGCGGAGATGCAGAGCTTCATCGAGGATAAGCTATACAAGACAAAGGGGATAACCCATGTCGCCTCCTCGCTCATACTGAAGAGGCACAAGTATGACCCATCACTAAGCGTCTGATTCTCCATATTAAATGGAGGGATGAAGCACCACGGTACAGTTAAGGCAGAGCCCCTGGGGGTGCATGCACTTTTGGCAGAGGAGGCGCTGGCACCGCCTACACCTTACGGCTGCAAACTTGGTTCTGCACCTTTCGCACCTCTTGGGCAACGTCTGGATCACCGGCCGCTAAGGTGCTTCGTTATCTCCTCTGCGACTTTCTTTCCTGAAAGGAGCATGCCTCCAAAAATGGGGCCCATCCGCGGCCCCTGCCTAACAGCTGCAGCAGCCATGCCGGCGACCCAGAGGCCTGTGACGACCTCGCCTGTGAAATCCACGGTCTTCCTTTCGGCGGTTACCGCGTCCATGGAGCGCTCCCCTGGCACGGATATTTTGAGGTCAGGGTTCTTTCTGGAGGCGATGGTGATGATCTCGGCATCATGCCCGGTGCAGTCGACGACCGCCCTGCTCTCCACGGCTAGCGGATCCACATGCAGCCCGGATATGTTAACGGCGGACCACTGGAGGACGGCGCCGCATACGCGGGACCTCTTTACCACGAGATCATCCACGGTGACGCCAAGGATTATTTTAGCACCTGCATCTATCGCCCCCGCCGCAAGCTTCGCCATCGACTCGGCGACGTCCACGACCCAGACCCCCTTCGCATATGGATCTAGTTTTACCCCGACCTCTTGGAGCACCTCCTCGGAGGGTTTCTGGACGACTATCCTTGGTAGGAGCATGCCGCCTCCGCCCATGCCTCCGCCAAAGCTTAGCCTTCGCTCGATGACAAAAGTCTTAAGCCCACCCTTGGCGAGGTACCTAGCGGCGGTGAGCCCAGAGGGACCTGCCCCGGCTATGATTACGTCGCTCTTTACGAGGGCTAGGAGGGCCTTTGCACCCCTCTCTATGATTGCTGTTGTGACGGTTCTCTCGTCTACTGGAGTGATATCCTTCATGCTAAAACACCGCCTCCATAAGTGGATTATCGTCTTATAAAATTATTCATAACCAGATTATACACACAAGGACTGTATTAGGTAAAAATTAGTGGAGGATCCTGAATTCATCGAATTCGTTCTTTGGATCCTCCCATTTAATGTGTAGGTTGTTCACGAATGATCCGGGCGACCCTATTCGCAGCTCCTCCACTAGCCTTAACAGATTGTGCTTTTCACCCTCTGCCACTACCTCCACATTTCCGCTACTCATGTTCTTCACATACCCGCCGAGTTTTAGTTTCTTTGCTAAGCGGAGCGTGAAGTAGCGAAAGCCGACGCCTTGGACCATCCCGTAGACAGTTATTCTGATTCTTGCGGGCAAATGTTTTCCCCAACGCATAATTTTATACAGTCTGTAGTATAAAAAATTGTTTAATTGTGCAACTATTTACTTGTTTTGTCAACTGTTGTGATATGATAAGGAGGCACCTTCGTTGATGCTGTTCCAACCGCTACATTTAAAATAGGAACTCAGAAAGATCGGATAGGTGCTTGTGCGGCTATGGATAATTCCGGCAAATTGATCGAGATCGGAGACGAGATCCTTCTATACCTAAACGAAAGGAAGAGCTGGATAGTGAAAATCGAGGAAGGCAAGAAGTTCCATAGCCATAAAGGGATAGTTGATCTAGGGGGGGTCGTGGGCAAACCCTACGGCTCGGAGGTCAGCACAACTTTGGGAGCAGCCCTGAAGGTGCTTCCCGCAGACTACTTGGATCACTTGGAGAGGATCGCCAGGAGGACGCAGATCATTTACCCGAAGGATATGGCATATATCACCCTGATGGCGAACGTGAGGTCTGGTTCCAGGGTTGTGGAGTGTGGGACGGGAAGCGGCGCCCTGACGAGTTATTTAGCCAGCCACGTCAGACCAGGCGGCAAGGTTTTCACGTACGAGATGAGGGAGGAGTTCCAGGAGAACGCTAGAAAGAATATAGAGAGGCTTGGCCTCACAGACTCCGTGGACTTCAAGTTGAAGGATATCATGGAAGGCATAGAAGAGAAAGACTTGAACTCCGTGGTTCTCGACATGGCCACACCTTGGCTCGTGGTGGGTATAGCCTACAATGCGCTGAGGATCGGCGGCAGGCTTGTGAGCTTCAGTCCGACCATCAACCAGGTGGAGAAGACGGTGGAGAAGATGCGCAAGAGCGGGTTCGTGAGCGTAAAGACAGTAGAGCTAATAATGCGCACTTACAAAGTGAAGGTTAATGAGACGAGACCGGATATGGTAATGGTAGGCCACACGGGTTACATAGTCTCTGCGAGGAGATGCTGACATGGAGAGGGTTTTGAAGGCTCTGAAGAAGGCTGAGGAGGAGGCAGAGGAGATAGATGCTATCGCCAAGGATAAGGCATCTGCGTTGGTAAAGAAGGCTGAGGAGGAGGCGAAGAGGCAGGAGGCCGCGTGCGAGAGAGCCGCCAAGATGGCTGGCGAGAGGCTGATGGCGGAGAGGATGGATGCCGCAAAGAGAGAGTCTGAGAAGATCAGAGAGAAGACGAAGAAGACCGCGGCCGAGATGGAGGTGAGGGCCAAGGAGAAACTCGAGAAGGGCGTGGATGAAGTCGTAGACGCAATAATCCGGCGAATAAGAACCTCGGGTTGACGATGAGTGGCTTCATAATGATGGACCTGATTTATGCGGTAATCAAGGCTGCTGCAAGGATAGGAGGGCTCCTGTCGAACCAGCAGATTATGGAACTCGCCTCCTCGAGGGATCTGAAGGACCTACTCAACAGGGCGAAGGAGCGCTATCCAGCCCTGGCACTCAACGTTACGCCCACTTTAAGGGAGATAGAGGATTTATTGCTTAAGGCATTCAGAGACGAGATGGACGAGTTCATCAACGCCTCCCCTGGTATATCCCCCATACTCCAGCTGATTAAGAGAGAGGTCGAAGAGGGGGAGGCGACGGATCTCATGAAGCAATACCTGGGAATTCTGGATTCCGAGAGTCGGGGGGAGACGCCTAAGAGGCCGGGCAAGGAGGAGAAAGCGCTCGCCCAACTCTACACCAGAGGCTTCGACCAGGAGGTAAAGGAGGCAAAACTGTTGTTTGAGAAGTACGGAGTTCCCGGGTTGGTCGATTCTGTATTTGTGAAGCACAGGACGCTTAAGATGCTTAATGAGGCAGAAAAACTTGGACGGGGCACCTCAGAGGGGCTAAAGGAGTACTTGAAGCTTCAGGTAGACATTTTCAACTTTGTTACCCTACTGAGGGGCATCAAGAATGGGATCGACAGGAGGGCCCTGGAGGAGGTCTTGATCTTCAGCGGCGGGAGCCTGAGCAAGGAGGACATCACGGATGTCCTGAAGGCCACGGACGCAGAGAAGGCATTAGCATTCTTAGTGAAAGCAGGTCTTCCAAAGGTCGAGAGCATGAGGGGCATGGAGAGGGCTTACGAGACGAAGATCTCCAAGATCCTTACCCGTACGTATTACAAAGGATACGTCAACATGGGCGCTATTGTGGGTTACTTGGAACTCAGGTTGAGAGAGATAAAGAACCTCATAAGGATAGCGAACTCCTTGAGCCGCGGTCTGGATCCCAAGAGGATCGCCCAAGACTTTATTTTTTGAGTATTGGCACGCCCAGAGACAGCTTAAATGGCATGAATCTCACTCCGCTGTCTTCGTAGAACCTACTAAACCATTCGTAGAAGTGGAGCCTCATGTCCTGAGCAAGGACAACAATCCCTTCCAAGCCCACCACGAAGATGCTCCCCACGGCTACCATCAGCCCATAAAATATGAAGCCAAACTGCCCGCCCGAGCCTATCGCCGCTAGGACGTAAAAAACGCTGGACAGTAGAATGTGCGCCGTGATCATTGCCCAGATCCTCAGGTATGAGACAGTGTTGGATATGAAGCTAATCGTAGTATGTAAGACCTCGAACCCCGTCTCGCCGAAAACTGCTATGCCCTCCTTCCTTCCATGCTTTACTATGGTGTACAAAGGTTTGCCGATCAGAAGGACTATCAGGGGCGCGAAGATGAAGAAGATGGGGCCAGAAAACCAGACATTGAAGTCGAGGCCGTAATGAAAGATGACATAGATGCTGATGATGTACAGGAGTAGCTTCGGCAGGTTAACGAAGAATGCGTCTTCCTTTTTCCTCTGGATCAGGCTGTTTCCGATGGCTACTATTATTCCCAACGATATCTGGGCCACCCCTATGAAGAGAGAGAACATAAAGGTCCCCATCAGGTCCTCTGATGGTGAGAAGATCGTATGGTACCCGATAGGGCGGCCGAAGGCCTCGCCGTACAACACCCCGCCTATTATTGCGCCAAACAAGCCGCACACTGCCAGGATGGCTCCGATTTTTGCCATGGATTTGGAGTACTTGTAGAGAAACACTCCTATCGTAGCAAGGATTATGCCGTGGCCCAGGTCGCCGAACATTAGCCCGAAGAAGAGCGGAAAGGTGAGGGCCAGAATGGGCGTCGGATTTATCTCGTTGTAGGAGGGCGTGCCGTAAAGGGTTGTTAAGGACTCAAAAAGTTTCATGAACTTGGGATAACGGTACATTACCGGAACTTTCGGCGAGGATCGCTCTTCCTGGAAGAATGAGACCAGCCGTCCGTTCAGTTTCCCGGTCAGTTCGCCCATAAGAGAGTCCACCTTATTGCTAGGGACGTAACCCTCTAGGACTGCCAACTTCTCTACCAGAGAAGCCCTCTCCTTTATGGAGAGGACTGAGTGGGCGTCGGAGAGCGTTGAGCTCAGGTAGAGGAGCCTCGGCACGAGGCCCTCCAAAGAGCGCTTAAGCTCGGCGTTGGCCTGGGCAGACTTCCCTAATGACTCCTCGTAAGACTTTAAGAAAACCGGGAGGGAAGCGTAATCCTGCGGCATTCCCTCTAGGGGCACGGGGACGCTGTAGCCGACATCCTCGGCGGCGCGGATGACCTTCTCTGTGTCCCCTAGCATGCATAGAACGAGAACCATGTAAGGTTCTGAGGAGATTTGGAATTTCAGGCTAGCCGTGGGTAAGACACCCTCCAGCTTTGTGGGACGGACGTTTTGGGTGTAGAGGACGACAGCACCCAATCTCTTGAGGGAGGATATGCACTCGAGGGATTCTCTGCTCAGAACACCTGCAGCAAACGCCTTCCACAGACTAAAGATTGGTTTTATTTTGGCCTCTGCCTGTAGCGCTGCCTCCAGCTCCTTTAGGTTTCGCTCGTAAGATGAGATCTCCCCCTCCATGGTACTTATGAAAGAAGGCCAGTCATTCGCCTCAATTACAAGTGCCTCTTGGCGCTGGACTTGGGCGAAAGGACCCGGCCCTACCAACGCGTTAATTTTATTGATTACTTCTCTAAGGCGGTTGAGGAGGTTCTGAACCCTGTCACACAGATCAGAACTACTCAGACGCTCGAGCTCTTTGAATGCTAAGTGGAATGCTCCTTGATCGTTGAGGATATCTATTACGCGTTCAGCGTCTGACTTCAAAAAAAAAAGGGTAGCCTTAGACATCCTCTCTGGACGTAGCATCCGGCAACACCCAAGGCTATACCGCAGGAATCCTTGTCCACAGGAGTATCGCGACCACTAGTCCGTATATTGCGATTGCCTCACAGAGCGTGACGATTAAGAAGGACCTGAAGAACGTCTCGGGTTTCTCCACGCCCCCGGCTATTGCAGCAGTACCAGTCCTTGCCAGAGCGTAGGCTGCAGCCCAAGCTGAAGTCGCTATGGCTAGGAATGAGGAAAGAGCCAAGAAGACAGTGGTCCAGTCTAATACCTGGTCGGTAGCGGTAGCAGTAACAGTAGTAGCGGTAGCAATAGCAGTAGGAGGCGCCTGTGTCGCGGCGAAGACCAACACGGTGGCGGATAGCGCTATGATCGGCACCACTAAGACCCATATTAGGAAGAGCCGCTTTCGTGCTTTAGGCGACATTTCACCAAACCTCATGGATGACCACACAAACTATTGGATTTCAACCTCTTTATAAAGTTCTTTCTTTTTTAATTCGATCTTATCGCTTATCTCCTTTAAAGCAGAGCCCGCCTCTTGTTTCAGAGTCGATTTTTCAGACTCGTATGCCTTTTTCACTTCCTTGCTCAGGTTTTCACTCATGATTGATCACTATCACCTTGACCTTCTCTCGAGGAGGTTTTTAACCTTCTTCACCCTCACGAACTCCTCCCTGTCCCTCTCCTCCAGAACGCTCGTTATCAGGGAGACGGTACTCGCATAGCGGGGTATTAGAAACTGCTCCAGCGCGTTGATCCTTTGCTGGGTCTTCTTTACCTCTCCTACGAGCCGCACGAGGGTGCTCTCCAGCTCAGCCACTTTGACCGTCAAAGGCAGCGCCTGTTGGAACTTCTCTGACATCTCGTCTATAAGTATCGATGGTTTTGATATATTATAACCCACGGGTCTCTTTACTGCCGAGAATTCAAAGGCTAGAGCCGTGACGCCCATGACCTTCCTCTTTGAGACCCGCAGTTCGTAGGTGAGGCGCGGGACCCCTCCTGCAGCCTCCATCTCCTTGGTGCCCACGGCAACGGTGGCCGCGTCGAGAAGGGAGTGGGCCTCCTTCAGTGTCCTGTTCAGTTCCGAACGGACCTTTGTGGCCTCGCCGATCCTCCTGTTCACCTCTAGGAGCAGTATGTCCTTTTTCTCCTCCAAGAGGTCGTGCGCCCTCCTCAGGAAGGCAAGCGTCCTCCTGAACCGTATTAGGTTCATCTTGGAGGGGGCAACCGTTATCGACAAAGAACTCACGCTCGTTTATAGTAGGCCTTCACGAACCTGTCGGCGATCCTCGTAAGTTCGGACTCGGGCAACATCGACAGCTCCGTCCATGCCATATCCAGCGTGGTCTCAAGGCTCCTATTCTCGTCGTACCTCTGGTTCAGGAACCGCTGCTCGTAGCTCTCCCCGAACCTGAGGTAGGCCCTGTCCTTATCGGTCAAGCCCTCCTCGCCGATTATCGTGCTCAGCGCCCTCAGGTCCTGCGCCCTGGCGTATGCGGAGTACAGCTGGCTGGCGACTGGTCCGTGGTCCTCCCTGGTTTTGCCCTTCCCTATGCCGTCCTTCATAAGTCTGGAGAGGCTCGGCAGGATGTTTATCGGCGGGTAGATCCCTCTCCTGTGGAGGTCCCTGTCAACGACGAGCTGCCCCTCCGTGATATAACCGGTAAGGTCGGGTATGGGGTGGGTGATGTCGTCGTTGGGCATCGTCAGGACGGGCACCTGCGTTATGCTCCCCTTCCTCCCCCTTATCCTGCCCGCCCTCTCGTATATGGAGGCAAAGTCGCTGTACAGGTAGCCTGGATAACCCTTCCTGCTGGGAACCTCCTCCCTGGCGGCGCTGATCTCCCTGAGGGCCTCCGCGTAGTTCGTCATGTCCGTAAGTATGACGAGGACGTGCATGTCCTGCTCGAAGGCGAGGTACTCGGCGAGCGTGAGGGCACTCCTGGGGGTTACCAGCCTTTCCACCGGCGGGTCGTCCGCAAGGTTCAGGAAAATGGCAGAGTTCTTGAGGGCACCGGACTCCTCAAAGCTCCTCCTGAAGAAGGTCGCCTCGTCGTGCTTTATGCCCATGGCGACGAAGACAACCGCGAAGCTCACCTCCTCACCCACGATCGTGGCCTGACGCGCGACCTGCGTAGCAATGAGGTTGTGCGGAAGCCCTGAGCCCGAGAATATGGGGAGCTTCTGCCCCCTTACCAGAGTGTCCATGCCGTCTATGGCGGAGATCCCGGTCTGGATGAACTGGGTCGGGTAGTCCCTGGCGTACGGATTCATGGGCAGACCGTTGACGTCCCTGTAGTCCTCCGTGAACGGCGTCGGCCCACCGTCCGCCGGCTCTCCGAGTCCGTTGAAGACGCGCCCGAGCATCTCGGTGGAGAGCGGTATCATCAGCGGCTTGCCCTGGAACTTCACCGAGGTGCCGGTCGTGGAGAGACCTGTAGTGCCCTCGAAGACCTCTACGGCGGCCACGCCCCTGTTGATCTCGAGAACCCTTCCCCTTCTGACGCCCCCCTCCTCATCCCTGACCTCGACGAGCTCGTTGTACCCAACGTTTGTGACCCCTTCTACGAAGATAATGGGTCCGCTTATCTTCTGCACGCCGCGGTACTCCATGGATATTGTCATCAGGACTTCTCCTCCATAAGCTGGCTAATATCTGAAGATACCTTCTCCAAGAACAGGTCAATTTCATTCGCCTTATCGTTCGGGATGGACATCCTCAGCTTTGCCATGTCCGTTACGGACTGAAGCGAGGCTATCTTGGCTGCCGTGACGCCCTTGGGAATAGCCTTCGATGCGATGTTATGGAACGAGAGTATGGCCGTTAGGAGCTTGAACTGCTTCTCAGGCGAGGAGTATGTGTCTATTGGGTCGTACGCGTTCTGCTGGAGGAAGCCCTCCCTAAGCAACCTCGCGGTCTCCATCAGGAGCTTTTCGGACTCCGGTAGCGCCTCAGGACCAATCAGCCGGATGACCTCCTTCAGTTCATCCTCCCTCTTCAAGATATCCAAGGCGCGCAGCCTCAACTCCCTCCACCGGCCCTCGGTGTGCTCGTTCCACCACTTTTCTACATAGTCGGTGTACTCTGAGTAGCTGGTAAGCCAGTTTATGGCTGGGTAGTGGCGCATGCTGGCGAGTGTGGTGTCCAGGGCCCAGAAGGCCCTAACGAAGCGTTTTGTATGGACGGTGACGGGCTCCGAGAAGTCCCCCCCACCTGGGGAGACCGCTCCGATCAACGAGACCGAACCGTAGCCGCCCCCGAGGGTCTTGACCCTTCCCGCCCTCTCATAGAACTCGCCGATCCTTGATGCGAGGTAGGAGGGATATCCCTCCTCGGCGGGCATCTCCTCCAATCTCCCTGAAATCTCCCTCAGGGCCTCGGCCCATCTGCTGGTAGAATCGGCCATGACTGCCACGTTGTAGCCCATGTCCCTGAAGTACTCGGCGATGGTTACGCCGGTGTAGATGCTGGCCTCTCTAGCAGCTACTGGCATGTTGCTCGTGTTGGCTATTAGGACGGTCCTCTCCATGAGAGGCCTACCGCTCTTGGGGTCCTTCCACTCTGGGAAGGTGAGGAGAACCTCGGTCATCTCGTTCCCTCTTTCGCCACATCCAATGTAGAGGATGATCTCCGAGTCTGACCAGGCCGCTAACTGGTGCGAAGTGATGGTCTTCCCCGTGCCGAAGCCGCCTGGTATGGTCACCGCTCCTCCCTTGGCGACCGGGAAGAACATATCGATAATCCTCTGACCTGTTATTAGTGGTTCTGAGGGCTCCAGACGCTCCAAGTAGGGGCGGGGCTCCCGCACCGGCCACCTGTGGTACATCTTTAGGTCGTGTGTTGCGCCGTCGTGTGATACCCTCGCTATCACGTCCTCTATGGTGTAGTCGCCCTCCTTCGCCACGAACTCCAGCACCCCTGACCTGTTGGGAGGAACCAGTATCCTGTGCTCGAAGATTGGGGTCTCCTGGACCCTGCCTATTACTGCCCCGCCTGAGATGGTCTCCCCCTTCTTCTTGGTTGGCACGAAGTGCCACTTCTTCTCTTTGGAGAGGGCGGCAGTCTTCACCCCACGCTTGATGTAGTCCCCAGTGAGCTCCCTTATCACCGTTAGGGGGCGCTGGATGCCGTCGAATATGCCCTGTAGTAGACCCGGACCGAGCTCCACAACCAGTGGCATCCCGGATCCCTTGACCTTCTCGCCGGGCTTGAGGCCCACGGTGTCCTCGTAGACCTGTACCGTTGCCAAGTCACCCTCGACCCTTACAACCTCGCCTATCAGTTCCTCCTCGCCGACCATTGCAAGCTCGTGCATCTTTAGACCGGATGCGCCCTCGGCTTGGATGACCGGTCCGCTTATCTTTATTATCTTTCCTTGGATGGTCATACAATCACCTAAATATTAAATCTGCTATTTTGCCCCGCAGGGTCTGCTTCTCTTCATTCAGCATGCTGGCGAGGGTCTTGTCCACGGACGTCTTCTTGTCCTTTGATATGGTGATGAAACCGCCTATGCCCACTGGGTGCCCCTTGATCTCAATATCGGCACCAACAGCGTGCCTAATTGCACCCTCACCCAACTTTTTGATATCGTCATCGTTCATGAGAAGCTCGCCTATAACTACAGACTTGGAGAGGGCGCGCAGGCCGTCCAGCATGAGCTGTTTGTACTCAGGCGTCTCTACAAATGCCTGGAGTCTCTTCTTTGCCTCTTCGAAGACCTTCATAACGTACGACTCCTTCAGCTTCAGTAGGTGCATGCGCGCATCTATCTCGGACGTTGAGATCTCCTTTCTTGGCTCTATCTCTGCCATCTCTCTGTATGAGGCAAGGGTCTCTTCACAGTGTTTGGCTGAGAACTTTTCGGACTCCTCTAGAATTACGGAGGCCCTCTGCACCGCCTCGTTCATTGTTGACTCCGACTTTACTCTGGCCTCCTCAAAGACGGCATCCACCAGTTTCCTGAAACCGTCAGCTTGGAGATCCTTGGACGCCTCCGAGCTCACACCTTTACCCCCATTATCTTGCTTATTGTTGACTTCAGGTCAATTTCACCAGAGATTCGCCTACCAGGCACCTCAACCAGTACCGGCATAACCCTCTTTAGTTTCAGATACTCTATCCTGTCCTTCACCTGCGAGGAGTAGTCACGGTCCACCAGCACTACCCCGACGTCTTCCATCTTAAAAACCTTATCGACTGCCTTAAGCAGTTCCTCTGGAGAGGAGACTGGAATGGACTCAATCCCAGAAGTCCTGTATCCGTTTATGAGCAACGAGTCACCTATAAAGAAAATTTTCATCTCCAATCCCTTATGCCTTTGTACCTGATGCTGGTTGAGATTCAATCAGTGCCTTCACTTTCTTTAGCTTTTCTGCGAGTCTATCGTAGGTAATCGTCGTCTTATAGAAGGTTGCGCCGTTCGTGAAGTGCGCGAATAGTCTTGGCACCTTAACCACACGGTCCCTTTAATGCTCAAACTTAAACCCCATTGTCTTTAATAACTTTTTTGTGCGGCATTTTTTTGCGCGCTTACCCCTCGTTTGCTGACATGAAGCCTATCTCATGAGTAACCTATTCAATGAAGATGAAAATCGCCTAAAGGTAATAAATGCCATCCATATGATCAATATCAGGAAACTTCGTTAGGTAACGGAAAATCACGAGGTCTAACAATGCGGATAGTTGTGGATCTTCACATACATAGTCCCTATAGCAGGGCCACAAGCAGGGACATGAGCTTCAAAAGCTTGGAGAGAGGGGCCATCGTAAAGGGGCTGGACGTCTTGGGAACGGGTGACTTTACGCACCCAAAGTGGAGGGAGGAGATCCGTGCAGCTCTCGTCGAGGAGGACGGGCTATACAGGCTCAGGGATGGGGGGAGGGTCAGGTATGTTGTCAGTGGAGAGGTCTGCACGAACTTCGAGTACAAGGGAAGGACGAGGAGGATACACCACATCATACTGCTCCCATCGATGGAGGTTGCAGAGCAGCTCATCCCCATCTTAGAGAATAGGGGAAACCTTGAGGGTGACGGGAGACCGAATTTGTCCATGACCGGGGCAGAGCTGGTCGAGGTGGTCTCAGATCTGGGTGAGGATTGCATGGTGATCCCGGCACATATCTGGACACCATGGTTCTCGCTCTTTGGTGCCAGGGGCGGCGTGGATTGCATCGAGGAATGTTATGACGACCAAACCCCGCACATATACGCTCTGGAGACCGGCCTCTCTTCTGACCCGCCGATGAACTGGAGGGTCAGCGCGCTGGATAGATACACCTTAGTCTCAAACAGCGACAGCCACAGCCCAAGTCCATGGAGAATTGGCAGAGAGGCGAACATCCTAGAGGTCTCAAGTATGAGTTACAAGGAGATCGTTGAGACCATAATGTACAGAAAGGGAGACGTCGTAACGATAGAAGTCGACCCTGCATATGGTAAGTACCACTGGACAGGACACAGAAATTGCTCCGTCTCGCTTCCACCCGATGAGGCTATCAGGCTGAAAGGGATTTGCCCTGTGTGCAGAAAGAGGATGACGAAGGGCGTGGCAGAGAGGGTGGAGGAGCTTGCGGATAGGAGGGAGGGTGTTGTCCCAGAAGGAGCTCAGAAGTTCATCAGCTTATTGCCCCTCAGCGAGGTCATCGCCACGGTTTTAGGAAAGGATGTCTTCTCAGGAGAGGTACAGAAACGGTATTGGGATGCGGTTAGCAAGTTCATTAATGAGCTTGAGGTGCTAATGAAGGCGCCGGAAGAGAGGCTGGTGGAGGTGTGTGGTAGGGAGATCACAGAGATGATACTCATAAATAGGGAAGGCAGACTGATGATAACGCCAGGATACGATGGCGTTTACGGTAGACCAGAGGATAAGGGAAGCGCCAAGCACCGATCAGAAGGTCGCACTATTCTTAAAGAAGAGAGATTTTTAAGAAGGACAAAGAATCTAGATGATTATATCAATGTCGGTAGGTAGATGGGGATGCCAAAGAGCCCGGAGAGAAAATTCTGGTCCGAGAATTACAGCGAATGGTTCCATAAGGTTATTGCAGAGGTTCCAGTTTATGACACGAGGTACCCCGTGAAGGGAACTGGTGTATGGACGCCCTTCGGCTTCAAGATCAGGAAGGTGGTAACTCAGATAATAAGGGAGGAGTTGGAAAAGAGAGGGCACGAAGAGGTCCTCTTCCCCCTACTTATCCCCGACTACATGCTGAACAAGGAGAGCGAACATATAAAGAGCTTCGAGGAGGAGGTCTTCTGGGTAACGCATGGCGGTACCACCCCCCTTGATGTTAAGCTGGCGCTCAGGCCTACTAGTGAGACTGCCATCTATCCTATGTTTAAGCTCTGGATCAATGCCTATTCTGATCTGCCTATCAAGATCTTTCAAATAGTAAACATCTTCAGGTACGAGACCAAGGCCACGAGACCCATGATAAGGGTGAGGGAGGTCAGTACCTTCAAGGAGGCGCATACTGCTCACGCAACAAAGGAGGAGGCGGAGAGGCAGGTACGTGAGGGCGTTGAGATCTACGGCAGAATTTATGAGAGGTTAAGGACCCCCTTCGTGAAGTCTGTGAGACCGGAATGGGACAAGTTCCCCGGTGCCGAGTACTCAATAGCCTTCGATACGATCCTATCCGACGGCAAGGTGCTTCAGATAGGCACGGTGCACTTCCTGGGGCAGGGCTTCGCAAAGGCCTTTGAGATTAAGTACATGAAGTCAGACGGCGAGTACGAGTACGTATGGCAGACATGCTACGGGATATCCGAGAGGGTGATAGCCGCCCTTATATCTGTCCACGGCGACGATCAGGGGCTGGTCCTGCCAAGCGAGGTCGCACCAGTTCAAGTGGCAATAATCCCAATTGTTTACAAGGGGAAGGAGGAGAAGGTTGTGGAAAGGTGTCACGAGTTGAGGGAGAGACTCGCAATAGGCGGGTTTAGAACAGTTGTGGACGAAAGGAAGGAGGTGACACCGGGCAACAAGTACTTCACCTGGGAGCTCAGGGGTGCACCGGTACGAATAGAGCTAGGACCAAGAGATCTGGAGTCTGGCACCGCTGTCCTTGTCAGAAGGGACACGCTACAGAAGACGGTTGTAAAGATCAGTTCGGTAGCCGGAGAGATAAAGAAGCTGCTGGCCGCAATTGACGCGAACCTCGGAGAGAGAAACGAAAAGTGGATGAGCGAGAGGATCTCGAGAGCCTCCACTTTAGAGGACGTGAGGAAGGTCCTGAACGAGAGGGGAGGAATAATAGAGGTTCCCTGGTGCGGCAACAGGGGATGCGGCGAGGAGCTCGAGGTCAAGCTGGACGCGAGGATTCTTGGAGTGCCTTACAATGAAGATTTCGCAGGTAAGGGTGAAGCCTGCATAAACTGCAATGGCAAGGCAGACAAGACGATAAGGATCGCAAGATCGTACTAGAAATAGAACTAGAGGAAGAGGTAGAGCGCTTCCCTACCACTCATGCCCTTCTTTGCACCCAAAGCCTCTGCCTTCTTTGAGCAATAGGAGGTTGGCTTAGTTAGAGCCTCATCTATGGTACTCACTCCGCGCACTATTACTGCGGAAAGGCTGAACTTTTCAGCAGATTCAGGGTTCAGGTAACCGCAGGAGACCACTCCTTTTTCTCCCACTAACATTATAAGTGGAGGAGCATCAGGCATCTGAACCTTGATGCCTATGGCAACCTTACCGTCAGCCTTTACCGCCAATATCTCGATCATTAATTCATCCCCCTAAAGAAAGAGAGAAAATTTTACCTTTAAGCCTTATGAAGGCCGTCGAAAAACCCGTCCGCGTTTCAGAGGCTGCATTAATAAAAAAAGAACAAAAAATGAGGTTATTCGCTCGATCTGTCGGCGAAGTGTTTTGTGACGTATTTCGGCTTCAGACGGGAGACAATATGGTCAAATGCCAGCATCGGATCGCTTTTATCACCACAGGTAAAAACGTCGACCGTGGCATACCTGAACTCATTCCACGTGTGGATCGCGATGTGGCTCTCAAGAATTAGGGCTAGAGCAGAAACGCCACCCTTTGCTCCGCCGAACTTCCAGGCCTTTGTGTCCCAGACAGTCATCTTTGCCACTTTGGCTGCCTCAATAACCAGATTCTTAAGTGCAGACTCATTATTTACAAAAGATGCATCGCACCCGTACAGATTTCCGTAAATGTGTTTTCCTATTATCTGCTTTCCCTTTTGTATGTAGGAAGTTTTCACTTTTGTTTCGAGATCCTCCTCGCCTATTAGAAATTTTTCTTTTACAATTCTGCACAAACCTAAAAGTTGTATTTAAGGTTAATCCTAAAAATAGCGCTAATTTAATTTTCGAAAAGTTTAGAAGAGGTTAGCGACGCCTTCTCCTTCTGGTCTGGTCCTCTGGCGGGGCGTGGATAACGCGCTTTATGAAATTTTTCCTGTTCCTATGCAGAGGAGATAAACCTGTCCTTTTTTTTCCTGGAACCTTAGGGGTCTGAGACCTAACCTTTCCTGCCTTTGTCAGCGAACCATGTGATGGCATAATTTACACGCTCGGGACTATCCATTACGCTGTAGAATAAAAAGCTTTGCCCAGAAACTGAGCAGTAATAGGGGTGGGACTTGCTACGTGACGTTTTTTAAGATTGGGGCTGGGACCTTGATTTGCTGACGATCTCCATGAGTAAATCCAAGGGCGCTGCGGTTTTGATGGCTTTAGGGTGGAAGTGCGTGAGCGAACTCGCGTACCCCATATCTATCAGCCTTTCAAGCACCTTTGCTACTGGAGGGACATCCCTCTTCAGCCTGCTACATATTTTGTCTATGACATAGAACGTTGGCGGTTTATCGCACTCTAGAATAAGGAGCCTCAGTAGCTTCTCAATCCTCTTCTTTGTGTTCAGGCTAGATCTGTCCTGTTCGAGCAGATTCTCAGTGAATGCCCTATCCGCAAGTCTGCCACACCAGAGCGGCCCAGCCCTTTTCAGTAGTTTGCCGCACATACCACATTTGCAGGGCCATTCTACACCTAGCTTAACGGTAATTCTCCAACCACAGGATGTGCAATAGAATATGTAGCCCATAGTAGACGCTAAGGCATCCCCTTTTTTTGCACCGAGGGAGCCGCTGAAGTAGGCTCTGAAGTAGTGATCCACGCTGTAGGAGAGCAGAGTCTCTAATCCGAAGTCGTACTTCAGCGCCTCTCTAATAGCTGCCCCTATCATTATCCTCAAACCGACCTCGTGACAGAACTCCGCCCTGAGAGGGGTACCGCCGTACTTCCTGATGCAGGCCTTCCCGTATACCCCGCAGAGGGGCGCAGTGTCAGTTGCTGTGATGGCGAGGAGACCACCGTTCTTCAGTGCTCTGATCGCAGAGTCGAGGAAGGGAGCAGGCGTCCCGAAGGGATCTATGTCTATGTAGTCAAACCTTTTACCTGGCTCAGAGTGCTCAGCCAGCAGAAGGTTCGCGTCCTTGTGTTCAATCTCGACGAGCCTCTTGACTTTGTTAATTCTGGCGTTCGCTCTTATTACTGGAATAGCGTCGTCGTTAAGGTCCCCGATCACCGACTTGTTGAGTCCGCTGACCTCCTTCGCGAACCTGATCCCTCTGGCACCTAGCCCGGCAAGTGGATCGCAGACATCGATCTCGCGTTTCCTCAGCCTTGAGAAGGGATTAAGGACCAGCACTGCTATGTCCCTGCTGAACTCCATCTTGGGGTTGTAGAATACGGGCGCCTTTGTTGGCTCGTATCTGCCCTGAAAGGTATAAGACGAAGGATCGGGGACTAATAAGTTGGTCCTTCCTTCTCTCACCTTTATGAGCTTCAAATCTTCGTTGTGCCCCCCTCGAAGAATCTTACAATCTCCTTCACAATATAATCCCTGCTATCCAACGTGATCTCGAATACTCGGGCACCTTTATACTCTGATGAGAACTTGAGGGCCAAGGTCCGGTGAACTACTGCGATTAGATTCTTGTCGCTGAGGAATGCGTCTCTGACACAGTTTTGAAAAGCAGGGCTCTTCATCTCCATGGGTCCGACCTCGTCAATCACTACGAGGTCTGCCTGATCTAGGGCACGCTTGATTGCGGGAATAAAGATCCCCTCGAGATCGCTGATTTTGACGTAGTACTTTCCTACCCTGGGCCCGTTTGAGGGCTTGACCTCTGCAAGGGTTCCCCTCTGTCCAGTCATCAGGTCTATTATCTCAAATCCCTCCCTCACCGTGTGCACCCTGACCTCAGGGCAGATGGCACCGCCAATTCTCCAACCTCTTCCTTGCAGCTCCTCGCACGCCCTTCTTACGGCTGTGGATTTACCAGACCCTGGTATCCCGGTGACTATTGCCTTCAAATCGATCACTTTTTTTAAATCCCTAGTTCACCATATAAATGAAGCTTATGAAATTTATTGCGGGAATAGATGAAGCCGGAAGGGGTCCCGTGATAGGCCCTTTGGTCATTGCCGGGATACTCGTAGAGGAGAGTAGTATCCCTAGACTCGTCGATATGGGAGTTAAGGACTCGAAGAAACTGACACCAAGGAGGAGGGAAGCCCTTCGCACCGCTATCATGAAAACGGCAAAGCTCCACTGTATAGAGATCCTTGAGGCTACTGTGATAGACGACATGCGAAGGGTGAAGAATCTGAACCAGCTTGAGGCAGAGATGATGGCCAAGATCCTAGATAACCTCCAACCAGACCTCGCGCAGGTAGGCAGCGCTGACGTGATACCTTCCAGGTTCAAGGAGATGATCCTCTCAGGGATGAGATCCCTTGTGGAGATCCAATCGGTGCACCATGCAGAAGATCTTTTCCCAGCGGTGGCGGCTGCTTCAATAATTGCAAAGACCACCAGAGACAGGATAGTCGCATCCATGCGCCAAGAATTTGGCGACTTTGGTTCTGGATACCCGAGCGACCCCAAGACAAGGGTGTTCATATCGGAATGGTACCTCAGAAGAGGGTCGTTGCCGCAAATAGTTAGGAAGAGTTGGAAGACCGTCGAGTCCATAGCCCGGGCGGTAGATGCTGAAAGACGGAATCCCCCCAGGGATTAGACCGAACGCGCCTCCCTGAGACGGGGGCATGGCGGAAAGCTGGAATAGGGCTCAGTTGTCCACGTTATTTGTCGTGTCTAGGCTGAGGAGACGCTCCAGATCCCCCAGTTTCTCTAACTTCCGGATATCGTCAATCCTGAGGATCATTATGTTAAGACCCTTCGGTCGCACATCCTTGGTGATCAGAATGGGCTCGATCTCGAGAAGTTTGCCGACCTCGAGGGCGTCTGCGACCTTCCTGTCGAGTTCTCTCTCGCTGAATCGTTCCTCATGCGCCAGGAAGCTTACCCCGACGTTCCTCGCATGCACATCGATGGGTGCATAATTGAACCCTATAGCCTTGCAACCTATCTTATTGAGCTTGTTGTACAACTGCTGAGCGACTGCCCCAGCTGGGCTCTTCTCTGGCGGTTCTTCGTCACACCGCCAGTCAAATATGTCTATGTCCATAGTCACCCCGGCATCCAGTACCTCTTCCATCCTTGCAACTGTCTTGAGGGTGGCACCCATCTTTGAATTTTCATAATCGTATACTGCCTTCCTGCTTACCCCGATTCTGTTTGCGAGGACGCCCAGAGACATCCCCCTCTCCTTCCTGAATCTCCTCAGGACTTCACCATCGATTCTGAAGTACAGCCCACCTCTCTTGTAGTAGACCGGCGGAAACTTGCCTCTGAGGGCAGCGTCCCTGAAAGTCTTCGGGCTTATCACGTTTATTCCGAACCGTTCGTATAAGGCGCTCTCGCCGATCACCCCCTTCTGAACCCTGGAACCGATTACCAGCGGTGACGCAGAGAAGGTCACAGCCATAGATCTGAGGTCTTCAGCAGACTCTTTCCGCTCGTTATCCACATTCTCGAGAGTCTTTATCAGAAGTTTAACACTGCCCTTCTTTGCAACGATCTCTAGGCAGTAATCCGAGTCGACTTGGGATATGGTAAAGCCTGCTTTATCCAAAATCCGCAAAATGCTGACTAGAATCTCGTTGGATTCTTCTTTCATTTTTGTTCTAATTATTGCTGGATTATCAGAGATATAAAGTGAACTGCCTGCCTTTAAGGGACAGGTTTCAGTTTGCATTTACCCAGTTTCCGAGTGATCTTCAGCTCCAGCAATTGGTTGGAGCTGCTTGCAGATCTCGAGGTGCTCCACCAGTAAAGAATCAGTTGTCTTTTTGAGGCATAATCTAACTTGTAGCAGAAAATAGTATCTTCCATAATATAATAAGATATTTCTATAGACCCTAGAATTGAAATCCAAAGACGATTAAGGACGGGTACTTTTTAGAGAGTTCGAGGATCTCGGGAAGGTATACGAACTGGTTGTCCTTTGTCTTTTTCAAAACTGAGTTTAGTATAGTCCTCTCGGACTCGTTCCCCTGGATCACATAGACTCCTTTCTTGGAACCTGACTCCTTGATTATGACAAAGGGCAGGTTGATCTGATCCATCTTCTCCTGCGGGACCAGTCGTGCGATCTCCATAAGCTCCTTTTTATCTAAGGAGATATCCTCGTTGCTGAGGTTCTTGTAGGCTGGGTGCTCCTCGCGGAGTAGTACGGCAAGGGGTCTTTTTACCCGGGGCAGTCCATCGTTCAGCTTTCTCAGCTCCACCTCCCAGAAAGTCTTGCTGAGCCTTTCCTCATCATCATGCATAATCTAGATCAGCTCGCCTACCACCATTGCGTGATCCTTATCATAGGGCTCCAGCTTCTTCACGTCTTTTATCTTAAATCCACGCCTTTCTAGTACGTTTATCTCATGTTTAAAGACGTCCATAGGCTCTTTTGTCACATCAACGCTCCTCGCTTTTATCGCTAGCATTACCTTGCCGTGCTTCTTCAGGAACATATCGGCGTTATCTGCAAGTAGCTTGGCCTGTTCTGGCTGTGCCACATCGCAGTAGATCGATTCCACCACCTCAACAAAGGATCTATACGAGGAAGGCATCCTCGCATCTCCAAGTATGGGAACCATATTGCCGCGCGGTGTGGAGATCTCGATTAGCTCCCGCATGACCCTGGGTGCGAATTCCACGCAGAAGACCCTCCCCTTACTTCCGAGGATATCGGATACGTGGCTCGCAGTCGTCCCACTGGCAGCTCCCAAGTATAACACCTTCGACCCTTCGGTGACAGGGACATCATTTATCCCCTTCTCTATCGACGCAGCAAGCTTGCTCCTGAAGGTGTCCCAGATCCTGTACTCTGTTTTATCGAAACGGTACAGATCCTCTCCGTATACCTTAGTCCCTGGGGTCAGATTCTCGGTTGCCAGCCTCTTTCCTTGATAATCCTCTATTATGTAAACCCCTCTAAACTTCGAGTGCTCCTTTAGCGTCGCCACCGCCTTTCCCTACCCCATTTCTTCTTGCCCCATTCCTCTCGACCGCCAAATCTCTCTCGCTTCTCGAACCTCTCAGGACGCCTCTCCTTCACAGGCGGCTTGCTGTACTTCTTCTGAATGTCCTCTACCCTCTTATCCAAGATCTTCTTTAGCGAATCCGCGACAAACTCGCCATGGAAGGCATCTACGCGGGCGGCTATGGAGAGCTTGCCCGCAAGTGCCCTCGCAATCTTGCCTCTCTGCCACCTCGGTGCATTGTGGATGTACTGGTGTTGGAAGATTATCCCGTGTTTTGGCGGTCTTGCACCGGTCTTTAAAGACCGGAATAGGGCCTTTTCAGCTCCCAGCACTTGGACGGTGCTAGCCGGCTTCTTGGCGAGCCCCTCAAGGCTGCCGGTAAGCGCTATGAGCCTCGCCCCCAGGCTCGACCCGACGAGTTCCCTTATATTAGGAGCGACCTCCTTCATAGTGTCATCGATATACCTCTCGAGCTCATCCCTCAGGGCATACATCCTCAGGTTGACCTCTGCAAGCTCTTTGATCTGTTTCAGGTCCACCCCAGCGATCTCCGCCCCCATGGAACTCCTCGCCGTGTCGCATATTGCCTTGGCCTTGTTTTCGCTCTGGACAATCTTGTTGACATCCTCCAAGTTAAGGCGGGATTTGGTCTCGAACTTGGTCACGATTGCCATGTACTGCTTGTGATCCTGTGCCAGACCATCCAGTTCTGGGAAGTGGAGGCCGTACCACTCCCTCACCCTCGAGACACCTATGTTGACGTTCTTGTCGATCTCATCCAGCCCGGCCACCGCCTCTGCGACAAGCCTGTCCCGCTTCTCTGAGGCCACCCGAACCTTGCTCTTGGCCAGTGCCTCTGAGACATCCTTCTGCATCCTCTCGACCACGTTCGGCTTGAGACCGACAGATTCGTACGCGCTGGTAACGGATGATCGGAACGCCCTGCCTCCTTCGCTGGGCGATACTGCCTGGGATTCGGCACCAAACTTGGTCCTGATAGCCTTGGCCTCCTTCTCGTCCTCAAAGATTAAGGTATCGAACCCCATCTTGACCAGATCATCGACAAGTTCTTCAAGAATTGGACACGTCCCGGTCTTCTCCAAGTCAAGCAGCTGAGCTGCTGCAACATTAGAGCTATCGAAGGTCTTGGAGCTGATGAGCTTCAGATCTTCGTCATACACGAAGAACCCGATGAAGCTGTCAACGATATAATACTTCACAGTCCTACACCTACCCTCTTCTATCTTCATCGCCTATTTATAAATAGTAGACGCGAAACCACAGTCCATCAATATGGCCACTTAGAAAGGTTCTCCTCACAGAGCTACAATCAGATAGGGTCTGCCACATTCGTGGGTGACCGTTCATCTAACCCTATGAACCCCTTGCAGATTAGGTAGATCTCTGAGCTGCTCTCTCTGGAGGCCTTTGGCTTAAACACCTTCACGTGCGTAAAGCTTTTTTCGGCATCCTTCAAAAAAGCATTAAATTCGGATCCCATTAAAACCTTAATCACCATTCTCCCGCCCCTTTTTAGTATCTTCGAAGCGCTGGCGAGTGCGACCCTTGCAAGGGCGATCTGCCTAACGTGATCCAAGTCGTGGACGCCCGAGAACTTTGGCGCAAGGTCTGACACTACAACGTCTACCTGCCTGCCTGAGACCCTACGCAGCTCCTCAAGTACTGCGGGATCGGAGATGTCCCCCTTGATCAGCCTAACGTTTTCAAAAGGCAACGGCTTGATTATGTTTAGGTCGACCCCCACCACAAGCCCTTGATCCCCGACGAATTCGCGCTCCACCTGGAGCCACCCTCCCGGGGCCGCTCCGAGGTCGGCTACATAATCACCCCTCCTTATGAGCCCGTAGCGAACTGCTATCTCCTTGAGCTTCAGGGCAGATCTGGACCTAAAGCCCTCCCTCCTTGCCTCCTTGTAGTAAAAGTCCCCAAGTATCTTACGTTTAGTGGGCATCTTTTATCTCCCCGAGGGTGAGGAGCTTGCTGAACTCCGCCCTTACGGCAGTAGTCAGTTTATTGCACGTCTCGGGAGATATAGGTTGCCCCTTCCCGCACCTTTCGAGATCAGGGCAGATCAGGCAGGAGGTCCAAGTCACGTCTTTTAGGTCGACCTTCGCCCTTTTCTTTAAAAGGATGATCTTGTAGGTTCTCCTACCACCGTCCTTGAATGGTTGTCTCTTGACAATGCCTTGCCTCTGCAGCTTGGTTAGAGACCTTATCAATTCCTTGCTGTCGAGGTCCAATGCCTTCAAGAGGGCACCCTGGAGCATAGAACCTCCCTCGGAGTTCTGCAGCAAGGACAAGATCCTATCATCTAGCGCTTCAGGCAAAAAGCGGCACTCTCGTAATTAAAAGGGTGTGGAGAAACTATAAACATATCTCAAGATTCAGCTTCTCGAGCAGCTCCTTGTACCTGTTTCTCACCGTCACCTCAGTAACCCCAGCCGCGTTAGCGATGTCCCTCTGGGTCCGCTTCCTCTCCAATAGGACGCTCGCAATATAAACGGCGGCGGCCGCAACCCCCGTGGGACCACGACCTGAAGTCAGTCCTTCGCCGCTCGCGAATTTAATTATCTCAACGGACTTACGCTGGACCGTCCCATCGAGCTCCAGCTTTGTTATGAGGCGGGGGACATAGTTAATGGGATCTGTTGGAAGAACCTTGATCGTTAGCTCGTTGGATATGAACCGGTAGCTCCTGGCGATCTCCTTTTTGTTGGCTCTAGAGACGCCTGCCACCTCGTCGAGTGTTAGTGGGATATTGTACTTCCGGCACGCGGCATAGAGCGCTGCCCCGGTCATACTCTCTATGGATCGGCCTCTTATCAGCTGGCTCTCAACAGCCTTCCTGTAAAGGAGAGCTGATGCCTCACGTAAGTTTCGTGACAGCCCGATCTGCGATGCCATTCTCTCCAGCTCTGAAAGAGCAAACGCTAGGTTCCGCTCTGATGCGTCGGAGACTCTTATCCTCCTCTGCCACTTCCTTAGGCGGTAAATCTGGGCCCTCTTCTTCGATGTTAGTGACTTGCCGTAGCTGTCCTTGTCCCGCCAGTCGATCATGGTCGAGAGACCCTTGTCATGGATCGTCAACGTGACTGGCGCACCTGCCCTTGACCTCTTGTCCCTCTGGTCGTTGTCGAAAGCCCTCCACTCTGGTCCCGGGTCGAGGATTTTGTCGCTTATGACCAGACCGCACTCCGTGCAGGTAACTTCCGCTCGTTCGTAATCTCTCACTAGGGACTTGCCCCCGCATTCGGGGCACATTATATCATCCAAATGTTCGTGAAGATCAGTAAGCTCTCTTTGCATAAAACCTTCTTCCCCTATCTCTTCCTCTTCTGAATTCCCGCTCTTCCCAAAATACCTCCACGTTCCTGACCTGTGATGGACCCAACGGTCGCCTGAGCTTCACTGAGACATAGGGTGAGGCAACGGGGCCGAAGACATCTATCACTGTTCCTATAGGCCCAATTCCCTTGAGAAAAGCAGTCGAGCCGATCCTTGGGGGGGTCTTCGCTTTGACTGTTAGGAGACCGCTCTTAGAAATGTGTAGTGTGAACCCCAATGGCTTCAAGAAACCATCTCCGTTGGATGGGAGTTAGGATAAAAAGTGCCATTCGTCAATTATATCCTTTGCCCTATTATTACCCGATTGTAAATACGGTTAAATGTGTCATGGCTTCCTGAGGACCCTCTTTCTATGGATAACCCTAGATATCTCCTTGAGCATCTTGAGTTTTTTGTCCTTCTTCACCACAAGGACGCGCCCAGACCTCTCCCAAGAGAACCGTGGTAACCTCTTGGCGTCCTCTAGGACTGGCTCGTAGCTGAGTTCCCTGCAGGCCTCGTATATCTCATCTGCTGTCGGGGACTCGACGGCAAGGCTTTTATCAACCATCCTGCCCTCGAGACGGCTCCTCTGAATGTCGAGGTACGCAGGCCAGATGACGATTAACCCTTCCTTCTTACTCATCCATAAACACGCCCATGGTAACTATTATTAAGGTGCTTAAATTTTTTAACTGTGAAGATGACCTGAATGCACGAGCTCTCCCTTGCCACGAGCATCGTCGATTTCTTGCAGAGGCTCTCGAAGGAGCAGGGAATGAACAGGATCGATGCAATATTCCTGGAGATCGGTGAGATGACTCACGTGGATCCGAGGCAGCTAAGGTACTCCCTAAAGATGGTCAGCCAGGGTACAGTGGCAGAGAAGAGCAAGGTCTACATCAGGAGGAGCGGGATCATGTTCAGGTGCAGGAAGTGCGGGAAGGAGAGCAGGCTGAAGAGGATGGATGCGATCACCGATTACAGTCTGAAGTGTACTGCCTGCGGGGGCGCGGATGTTGATATCGATAAGGGTAGGGAGCTCGTCCTGAAGAGGATAAGGGGCTCAAAATAGGGGAAATGCCAACTACGAAAGTGGTTGGCATCTTCCTTTAGGAAGGGAGCCTAAAGAATCTACTTCAGTAGTATTGCGTTCAGAAGGCCGTCTTGACCAGGTCTGGAGGTTACCCTGGCATCACCGAGTTCGGTCTCCACTAGAGCCCCCTTGGTTATGACGCCCCTTCTCTCGTAGTCAACGTTGGAGGGGTTCTTTTTGACCTTCAGCAACTTGACCTTCTTGGTCGTGTTTGTCTTTGGGTCGGTGACGTTAACGAACGCCGCCTCGGCCAGACGAATCTTGATGTTCCCGCCATAGCCTCTGGCGGCTTTATTCAGCTGCTCCTTGGTGGCCAATACAGTCTCGGTGGGGGCTGATCCCAACTCGAAACTCCTCTTCTCCTTGCTCCTGTGGAGCCTCCCGCCTGTCGGTTTCTTCTTGTCGCGACCTTGGTAATAACTCATCCATATCCCTCAATAGAACACCCTAAATAAAATAAATACAGATATAAGTTTTTTGAGAGAATGGGACTCTGGTTGATGGATAAATAACCAGGTTGGTAGGGAGTGAAGAGAGGTGGCGAATAGAATACAGCTGAGCCATGGTGCAGGCGGAACCATGATGAACGATCTCATTAGATCGGTCATAATATCAAACATCACCAAGAGGAAGGTGGCTGGCGGGGCAGGGCTGGATGAGTTCGACGACGGGGCAACAGTACCGTTAGATGGGGAAGAGATCGTCGTTTCTTCAGATGCCCACACAATAGACCCAATATTTTTCCCGGGCGGGGACATTGGCAAGCTTTCAGTATGCGGGGCAGTGAACGACTTATCAATGATGGGGGCTAGGCCGGTTGCACTCACAGACACCGTGGTGGTGGAAGAGGGATTTCCTATAGAGGATTTAAAGAAGGTCATACTGTCCATGAACAAGACCATGGAGGGCGAGGGGATGGCGCTGATACACGGCGACTTTAAGGTTATGCCAAAGGGCAAACTCGACAAGATAATAATCTCCACCACTGGGATCGGCCTCCTGGATGGCAGAAGGCCTATCCTCGACTCCGGTCTAAAGAATGGCGACCAGATCATAGTCACGGGTCCGATTGGTGATCACGGTATCGTGGTTGCTTCGCTAAGGGGAGGAATCTCTTTCAGAACGTCGATAGTCTCAGACGTAGCGCCGCTCTGGCGGCTCATGAATGCAGCTATTGGCGCAGGCAGGGTGACCGCAGCTAAGGATCCAACCAGAGGAGGGCTTTCGATGGCGCTGAACGAGATAGCCGGGAGGTCAGGCACAAGTATCTGGATTAGGGAGGAGGACATCCCCATAAGGGAGGAGGTAAGGGGGGCATGCGAGATGCTTGGTCTAGACCCGCTGGAGTTGGTTTGCGAGGGAAGGGCCGTCATAGGGGTGAGGGGGGAGGACGCGGAGGGGATCCTGAAGGCAATACGTGGTACACCAGTAGGAAGGGATGCCAGGATTATGGGCTCGGTCAGGGCCGAGAGGCCGGGCTACGTGGTAATGGAGACGATCGTGGGGGGAAAGAGGGTAATAAACCCACCACTAGGAGAGCCTACGCCACGGATCTGTTAATTTCCTCCTCGGCATGGTAAGCAATTCCATAATAGCGAAGCTCTTCTCAGGATCAGGTGAGAGCCTCCTGCTGAAAAGGTAGATCTGGTCACAATAGCCGTGTGGCTTTCCTATCATAACCCCGACCCCAACACCTATAACGGGTCAGTAAGGTTTGATGAAACCAACGTATGTCGCCATTAACATGACCTATGTGGCAATCTTGAAGGCTCTCCCAAGCACCGTGATTAAAAAAAAATCCGTAATGACCTTTTCGGCAGGGGGAACCGGATTCCATCACCTCCCATATATCTGGGACATGTAAGGTGCGGTGTTGATGACCTATGCCTTGAGGGTCCTCCGCCTACCTCTCTTGCAGCCTTGGCCGGTCAAGTACGTTCCTAACCGAAGTACATCCCTTCATTCAGCCGTGGGATGAGAGCCATCAGCACGGCGTCCTCGGTAAGGCTAGTTCTGTTGAGGCACCCCTTGGAGAAGAAGCCTATTGCCCCCTGCTTCTGGCCAAGTTGGTGGATCCCGGTCAGCTCATCCATGGCTGTACCCACCTCTATCCCTTCTTCAAGTACCCTAGCAACCAAAGAACGGGGGTACTCGAAGGCCGGACCGCCTCCTACCGTTACCCTTCCATGCCTGTCGGCTATAGCCGCGAACTGCTGATCCATGTATCCGGAGATGGTGCTGGGAATGGGTATTAGACCCGCCTCTATTCCTACGCCAAGATCAGCCCCGTCCATCGCACTGAGGGCATTCCTCGCCCTTGAAACGGCCCCCCTTATGACCATCTCTAAGCCTACGGGTTGAAGCGGAACATCTGGCGTGACCTCTCTCATGACTACAGAAACCTTGAAGAATTTTGACAGTACCCTCCCAACTGCCCTGACCTTGATGGGGTTCGAGGTGCCAACAACGACCAGCAATTTTAACACTCAATAACGAATAATAATACTAACTTAGATAAGAGTATCCTGATTTGAGGTAGATAAAATGCAGTATGATAGAAGGCGCAAAGTACTATACGAGTTCATTGAAAAAAACGGGTTGAACGGGGTGCTTGTAGTAAACCCTGAAAACATCTACTACCTGACGGGGTCGCCCTTCGTGGTCGGGGGGGTTGGCAAGCTCCTATACTTGGGGAAGGACGGCTCCGCATCCCTGATAGTCACGGATCTAGATTACGAGGAGGCCAGCGAGAAGGCTGTTGGCATTAATCTTGTTAAGACGGACTTTGGTGAACGACCGACTGAGCGTCTAAAGAAGATTGCGAGCAAGAAGCTGGGGTACGAGGACGGTTTCCTTAGCGTAAGTGCTTATGAGGCTCTGAAGAAGAATTACACCCTCGCACCTCTTAAGGGGAAGATAGAGAAAATGAGGGAGGTGAAGGACTCTGACGAGGTTGCGAGGATCGAAAAGTCCCAGAGGGTGACCGAGAGAGCGCTTGAGAGGGCCTCCAAGAGCTTCAAAGAGGGCATGAGCGAGCAGGAGATTGCGTCTGAGATCGAGTATTACATGAGGAGGGGGGGTGCTGAGGCCTATGCCTTTGAGAACCTAGTCGCCTCAGGACCGCGAGCAGTCTACCCGCACGGCATGCCAACCGCGAAGAGGGTTGGAGGAGGGGAGGGGGTCGTACTGGACCTAGGCGTGAAGGTGAACGGATACTGCTCAGACATGACCAGGACGGTATTCTTCGGGAGGCCAAAGAAGAATATGGTTCAGATATACGAGGCGGTATTCGAGTCCCAGATGGCGGCGCTCCGTGTGGCGAAGCCTGGCATGAAGGGGAAGGAGCTGGACAGCGTCGCCCGTAATGTCCTCAACAAGGCGGGGTACGGGAGGTACTTCGGGCACGGGCTGGGACATGGTGTGGGTATAGCCATACACGAGGAGCCAGGTGTCAATACCAGATGCGAGGAGGCGCTTGTCCCGGGGAATGTCATAACCATAGAGCCGGGTGTCTATGTCCCCAAGTTAGGCGGGGTAAGGATCGAGGATATGATCCTTATTACAAAGGGGGGAAGCAGAAAGCTAACCAAGTTCAGGAAGGATATGCTTGTGTTTTGAGCCTCCTTGGAAAAACATTTAAATCCAGCTAATTCACCCCTAATTTGACCTTGGAAGTGATCTGACAGCGTGAGCAGCAGGTTCCTGACATTGAAGGCACAACAATTTAAAAATTATGTGAAAGCGGGCATCATGAAGCCTATCTATAAGTACTATGAGAGGAGGCTGGAGGGTCAGGTAAGACAGGGAGAGATGCCACAACATGTGGGTCTAATATTGGACGGGAACAGGCGCTGGGCAGCAGAGGTCGGCTTGGCGATAACGTCGGGTCACCAATACGGGTTTGAGAAGCTCAAGGAGGTTCTGAGGTGGTGCTGGGAGCTGGGGATTAATACTGTCACGGTGTATGCTCTCTCTACAGAGAACCTGCAGAGGGACCCGGCCGAGCTGCGGGAGCTGTTGGAACTCGTTGAGAAGGGTTTCACTGAGGTTCTGGAGAGCCATGATATTCACGACAATAAGGTCCAGATCAAGGCGATAGGCAGGCTGGACCTCCTTGATGAGAGGCTCAGGGAAATCATAAAGAACGCCGTGGTGAGAACCAAGGATTACGACAGGAACAGGATATACGTGGCAATAGCCTACGGGGGCAGGGCAGAGATAATAGATGCCACAAAGAACATGCTCGTTTCTGTGATGGGAGGGAGGCTCAAGCCAGAGGAGATCAACGAGGAGACCTTCGCGAAGTACCTATACACGGAGGGGGACAAGGACCCAGATCTGATAATTAGGACGTCAGGGGAGGAAAGATTGAGCGGGTTCCTGCTCTGGCAAAGCGCCTATTCAGAGTTCTATTTCATGGACGTGTTCTGGCCGGAGCTCAGGAGAATAGACTTACTCAGGGCTATAAGAACCTACCAGAAGAGGAAGAGAAGGTTCGGGAAGTAGCAACTAGACTGCAGACGGTAGAGGGCAAATAAAAATGAAGGCTACTATGTCAAGGACTTGATTTTTGCGGGGTTTCGACCTGAACCCGTTTTCTGAACCGCGGCGTAAGGGAGAATATGACAACGAGGAAACCGCAGACGAAGGCGCCAAGACCCGCAATCAGGAGGAATGGAATGAGGTTTGCCATTGGATTCTCAATAATGGGGGCTGCCTCTATGACCATCTGCCTCACAAACACCAGCGCCACGAGGCCCACGATCTCGTGCCAGAGCTTCGGGGACTCGTTGAGGTACTTGACGACCAGCCTCCCGCCCATGTAGACGGCCACACCTATCGCGAATAGATCTATGATGTTGACCAAGGCCAAGCTGGCGAATAGTGCAGCCTGTTCTGGGAGTTTTGCGTCTATTAGGGCGATGTTTATACCCCTGTAGATAGCAACGACAGAGATTATGAAGCCTATAATGTATGATATTAGCTTAATGGGGGACTCCTCCCACTCTGACCTCAGGAAGTGATCCACATAGAAGCCCTTCAGTATCAGTACGACCCCAATGATTATGCCAAGTGAGATCAATGCATAGCTAAGAAGGTTGGCAAAATAGAGCGCAATTGTTGCCAGTATTATTATACCCGGAACACCCAAAGCCAACTTAGAGTACTCCGGATCGGCTATTTTCTTGAGGTATCGGTAGAATAGGACGTATGTCTCCTCCACGCTCCTCTCCTGCTGAACAAAGACCCTCTTTACAGAGATCACGGGGATTTTGGACTGTATTGTCGGGATTACCTGCTCGTCCGCGACGCCATCGCTGACGAAGATGAGCCCCTCCGCCTTGAAGTTGCTAAGTATATAGTCAAGCTCGGAGGAGATCTTGAGGTCAGCCTTGAAGCCGCCCTCCTCAGAGCCTGCTACGATTGCTACCTCGCAGATGAAGCCTTCGTCGATCAAAGAGTCGTATGTATTGATGGAGGCGAAGATGGAGTTTGTGTCAGAGTCTTCGGGGCTCTTGATGGCGAATAGCGTGGCAACTGAGGCAACTTTGTCCCGCCCCATTACAGGTGTAGCTACACCTGTAACGCGACCAACATCATTGTCCTTATCGACACTAATGACGAGAACCCTTTTGGCCTTAAGGCTCATTTTCTACACTGATAAAGGATAAAGGATGTTATGAGTTAAATATTTCTGTTAAAAAAGGAAAGCTTTAAATAATTAACTTGGGATGCCCTTCGTTTCAAGCACCGCAGCGAACTCCTCGAATGTGAGGCGCCCCCCGTTCTTCAGCTTCTCATTGGCCTTCTCCGCCATTTCTGATCGCTTGTTGATTATGAGCTTCGCCTGCTCAGCGAGTGTCTCGGCCTTCTGCTTTATGACTTGGTTCCTGACGACCTTGAACTGAGCATGTGTGGCGAAGAGTTCGTCCTTGGACTTGCTTATGTCATCTCTTAGACTTTCCATTTCCGCCTTGATCTGCGTAAACTCTGTGACGAGGGTAGCGCGATCCTCGTAGCACTTCATGAGAGCCTCGTGGTAATTCTTGGACTCCTCGGCCAGGGCGAGGATCTCGCTGTGGACAACGTTGGCTTTCGCCTTCAGTTCGTCGAAGTTTGCTCGGAAACGCTCTATCTCCTGGTCAATCTCCTTTGCTTTCTTGAAATAGACGAGCCTCTTTTCCAGCTCGGAGATCTTCTGGACGGCTTTTCGGTCTTCGTGAAGCGAGAGGGTGGTCGTCTGGTAATTCCAGCTAATCTCCTTCAGCTGCCAAAGCAGCTCACTCTCGTTGTAATTCACAGCCGAGAGGACGGCCCTCTTCTTAGCCATCAATTCCTTTATCTTCTCGGTGATCTCCGCCTTTGCCTTATGGAACTCGTCACGTAGCGCCTTCTTCTCGGCGATGATCTTGTTCTTCTCATCCCTAGACGCCTTGTTGGTCACAGCGCTTTCCTGCAGCTCATTCAGCTTGTCAAGTATCTCTGACTTCCTCTTGTGAAGACGGTCGAGTTTTTTATAGTCAGCATCTATCTGATCTTGGATGGTATCAATCTGTCTTGATACAACACCAAGTTCTGACTGTCGATTCTCCATTCGCTGTCACCTTTATGCACTAGCGGTCTTCACCGCCAGTATGTACGCGTTGTATTTGTGCATACAGATCGTCCAGTCCTTCTCCAGTATTTGAGGACGTAAATATAAACTCTCCTAAGGCACCGATATCGATCAGCAGATCCAACATTCTCTCAGACATCTCTGTCTTAATGTCACGAGACTCTGCCAAAAAGGCATCCTTTAGCAGAGTAGGTTCTGAGATCCACGACAACCCGCGGTCGTAGAGTTCCTTTGGCAGGAGATCCACCTTAGAGATGCAGTTTATCTGGGGCGCCTTGAATCGCGCGTTGATGGAGTACGAGAGGAGTAGGATGGCAACGTAGTCAGAGACCCTGTTGAGGAAGAGGGAGTCGGCCAGGAAGAGGACTGAGAAGTTGTTGTCTGAAAGGGCAGACGCCATGAACATGCCAGAGTCACGGTAGGCGAAGAGTTCCATCTGCCCTGGGGTATCCACCAGAACGTAATCTGGGCCTAGCTTCTGCAGTTCCTCCTTCATCTCTTTTACGTGATTCATGGCTGCATCGACGCAAGCCACCAGGGCACCATTGGGTCCAAGCTTGTAATCCTCGATCATCCTTTCGTAGTTGATATAGTCTCGGATGTCAACGTCCGGCGTGTAGGGCAACCAGAGGACGCCAGGGTCGAGGTTAATGGTGGCCACATCCACCTCAAACGCGCGGAGCCTTTCCTCTAACGAGAGGACGAGCGTGGACTTCCCGGACCCAGCGGTGCCCGTTATGAATATAAAGTTCAACTCTTCTGCCTCCTCACCTTGCCGCCAGCTTTCAGTACAAGTCTTGAAAAAGATCTCTCCGAGCTTAAAAGTATACCGTCAAGCTCCAATGTGTCGCTGCCCACCGCGGAGAGATGTATCGTTATAATTGGTTTGGACTCTGTACCCCTAGGATGGGATTTGAGGTAGATCCTCCTGTTGGAAGGAATCCATCCATCTATGATGGGAGCAAGCGAGGACTCTGGCATCCCCTCGATTATGAAGGACCTCTCCCTGAAGGTCATTGAGGGGATCCTGCGCTGAATCAGCCATAAGACCTGAGATATGAACATTGCCATCATCTCGCGCGGAACACCTGGGAGGGAGAAGACCATGGTTTCCCTGTACTCTATGAAGATCCCTGGCGCGGAGCCGCATTCGTTGACCAGCGGGCGAGCCCCCACAGGCATAATCGCCAGCTTGTACCTCGACGAGGTCATCTCCAATTTCATGGTATGATACTTCGCCTGGACGAGCCGCAGGGCCTCCTTATTAACCTCCTTCGGAAGGTTTAGCGCAGCAGAGAGACCCTCCACGGTCTGATCATCGTATGTGGGTCCCAGTCCTCCGGTCGTTATAAGAACGGAGGGCTTTCTCCCACGGGACTCTGCGATGGCAGAAGATATCTCGCCGACCTTGTCCCCGGCCACACATATCCTTGTAACGATTATTCCAAGGGCGGTAAGCTGACCAGCTATCCAGGATCCATTCGTGTTGATGGTCTTGCCTATCAGCAGCTCCCTGCCTATAGTGATTATCTCGGCGTTTATATCCAACACCCAGCGCTACTTCTTTGTGGACCACCACTTTAGGTACTCCTTTCGCCGCCTCTCCTTCTCCTCTTCCGGGTTGGCAGATACGTATTTGGCCTTGATATCGTCTATTTCTTCGCGAGTAACCGCAAGTCCACAGCTCTGACAGACGTACCTCTTATGAACTGTGTCGAACCTCAGCTCTCCACCACACTCAGGACAGACACTCATGAGGACGCCTCAAGTTGTAATTTCATCGCGTGTATTAATAATTATAGTTTTTGGATAACCCCTTAAGCTCACATGGTTACATTGGTCAGCCCCGTGGACTCTGCCATTGCCACTGCCCTCTTCCATTCTGAGTACGTCAGCCGCCTTGAGAGCTCGGGCACCTCTCCTGACCTCCAGTGCGGGGTGTACTGATCCATTAGGTTCACCCGAGTATCCCTCCCCAGCTCCTCAGAGATGAACTTCATTATACGCAATAGGCAACACTCGAGGTGACCAGGGAGAACCAAGACGCGTATGAGTAGCTCCCCGTACCTCTTGGCTGACCGGAGATTCCTGGTCACAGTCCCCCAGTACCTCGGAACGTCTGAGATCCTCTTGGCGCAACTGTCTGAGCCGTATTTGAAGTCGATCTTGTAGACATCTACAACCCCCCTCAAAAGCTCCGAGGCCTCCAAGCTGTAATGCCCGTTGGTGTTGAAGAAGACTGGTGTGTTCTCCTTTTCGTAGAGCAGTACCCCAAGCCAGAACGGTATGTGGGGTATGGGATCCCCTCCCACCCAGTTCTGGTTCCTGCACACCCTCCTCCTGGCGTCGTCTATTAGCAGGGCAAGCTCCCTCTGGGAGAACATCGTCCCGCCCTCGAACTGTTGGCTTATCCCCCAGTTCTGGCAGTGGAGGCACCTGAAGTTGCAGCCCAAGCTAATTCGGCCGACCTCCGGTCGTATACCGTAAAGCTCGGAACTATCTCAGGCTCCTCGCCCATGTGATCGAAGTAAGATGAGACCTTCATCTCCTCCCCAACCCTGCAGTAGCCCAGCTCCCCGCCGAGCCTGTTCTTCATGCACCTCCGCTCGCATAGCACGCATGATTTGAGGATTCTCCTCCCGAGGAGGTTTTTGAGGTGGAGTAGGGATCTCTTGGGAGGTTGCAGATCGCCAATCTTTAGCCTCCCTTTATCCAGGGATTCCTCTAGCTCGGCCTCGTTCACCAACGCCCTTTTATGTATCATCCAGAGCGCTTCCGTAGAGGAGTCCTCAGAGTAGTCTGCTGGAACCATACGACTTATGAGGAACTTAGCGATGCGCCTGTTCTTTACCACGTCAACGTAGCGGGGTAGGGCGGAAAGCACCTTCGGGTCCTCCAGCGCGGACGCCGCGTCAGGACGTATCAATACCCAGATGAGGATCACCTCCGGTTCCTGAATCAAACCATGACATTTATCTTTCCACCGCAGAATGCACAGTTCCTTCCCTTCAGGTTAATTGACAGCACCTCGAAGCCCGATCGGTCAATCACATTCTTCCCGCAGTGAGGGCAGTAGGTGTTCTCATACTGATGGCCCATTACGTTGCCAAGGTAGACATACTTCAGGCCAATATCCTTCGATGCCTTCCAGAGCTCCTCCAGGTAGGAGATGCGAGGTGCGCCTTGGCCGTCATACTTGTAGCTTGGGAAGAAACGGAGTATATGGAAGGGCGTCTCGTCACCCAGTTCGTCATGTATCCACTTCACGAGCTTTATGAAGGGCTCCTTTGTATCACCGCCTCCCGTGACTATCAAGTCTGTTATTTCGATGAAGATCTTCTTGCGCTTCATTTCGGCGAGGGTCTGGTAGATCGGCTCGAAGTTGGTAATCTTGCAAAAGTTTCTGTAGAAGTTGGGGTCGCCGCTCCCTTTGAAGTCGACGGTGGCAGCGTCTAGATACCCATCTATCGTATCTATTGCCTCCGGGGTCATGTAGCCGTTAGTGACGAACGTATTGTATAGTCCCTCCTTGTGGGCGAGTTTGGCGGTGTCGTAGGCGTACTCAAAGAATATGGTAGGTTCGGTGTAGGTGTAGCTGATGGAGCTGCATCGCATGGACCTCGCCATGGCCACTATTCTCTCGGGGGGCACATCCTCACCAGTGATCTCCCTCTCCTGGCTTATGCTCCAGTTGTCACAGAAGATACACTTGAAGTTGCATCCAACTGTGGCGATCGAGAAGGCTGTCGTCCCAGGGTGGAAGTGGTACAGGGGTTTCTTCTCGATCGGATCCACTGCGTATGAGGCGGCCTTTCCATAGACCAGTGTGTAGAGTGTGCCGCCCCGGTTCTCCCGTACGGCGCAGACGCCCCTCTTCCCTGGCTGTATGGTACACCTCCAGCCGCAGAGGTTGCACTTTACGACATCGGAGCCAAGCCTATCGTATAGCAGTGCCTCCAACCTGATCACTCCATAAACCTCTTAAGACGAAGCGAAAGATAAGAGTTTGGAGGATGATGACGTGATCGTCGTTCCCGGACCATCGTCGCCCAAGGTCGGCGAAAGGGTCGCCCAGATGATCGGCGCCAAGAAAGTCGGGGTGGATTACAAGAACTTCCCAGACGGCGAGTCGTACATACGCCTGACGGGGAGCGTGAGGGGCGAGGAGGTCATGCTGGTACATACAACATATCCCCAGCCGGACAAGAGAGTGCTCGAGCTCCTCCTTTTAATCGATACGCTGAAGGACTTGGGGGCGGCCAAGGTGAGGGTCGTTGTCCCGTACATGGCCTATTCAAGGCAGGACACAAGGTTCAGGGACGGCGAGGCAGTGAGCATTAATACGATCTTAAGACTGATAGAGGCGGCTGGCGCAGACGAGTTCTACACGGTGGACATCCACAAGGAGTTCTCGCTTGCCGGGTTTAAGATCAAGGCAAAGAACCTTCACGCCACCAGGGTTATAGCGGATCACCTCAAGGGCATGGGGCTCAAGAAACCGTACATCCTCTCCCCGGACAAGGGTGCCCTAGACATCGCGAGGAGGATCGGCGAGAGGATCGGGGTCGAGTACGGGAACTTCGAGAAGGCGAGGGACAGGATCACGGGAGCGATCATGGTCAATGGAGACAGGGTGGACGCGGAGGGGAGGGACGTGGTGATAACAGACGACCTCATCAGCACCGGCGGGACCATCGCAAACGCCTGCAAGATCTTGAAGGATGGAGGGGCGAGGAGGGTCATCGCCGTCTGTACGCATCCCCTACTGGTGGCAGGAGCCTACGAGAGGATGAAGGGTGCAGGGCTGGATGAGGTTCTGGGGACGGACACTGTGGACAGCGAGGTAAGCAAGATCTCCGTGGCGCCCCTTATTGCTAAGGAGTTTAGGTAATTTTGGTTAGGCAGTCAAACCCTGAGAAGCTCCTCCTGTTACTGTCGGGGGAGCACCCCACCATACCCTACTCAGAGGTCTGTGCCGTGCTCCAGACCGAGGGCGTGGAGTTCCACCAGGTCTCGCGGCACGATCAGGTCCTGATCATAGACACAGAGGGCGGGACTGGCGAGGTGGTCAAGGGACGGGCGGCATATGTCATGGAGGGCGGGAGGTTCATTCTTCGATCCGAGCCCTCAGAGCTCGTCTTCGAGAAGTGCTTCGGTGGCGCGGACTGGAGCTTTCTAAAGGGGAGGAGCTTTGGCGTCAAGGTGACGAGGGTAAAGGAGTACTGGAGGGAGATAGGCACCCAGGAGTTGCAGGGGATCGTGGGGGAGATCGTGAAGGGGGAGACCGACTCGAGGGTCGACCTTGAGAGGCCAGAGGTCTGGATACGCGGTGTGGTGACGGACGGAGGGATTTTCATCTACACGCTGGACTTCCAGATAGACAGAAGAGCGTTCGCTACTAGGAGACCGAAGACGAGACCATACTTCCACCCTGGCGTGTTAGAGCCCAAACTCTCGAGGGCGTTCGTCAACCTTTCGAGGGTCAAGAGTGGCGAGGTGTTTCTCGATCCATTCTGCGGCACGGGAGGGTTCCTGATAGAGGGTGCGCTCGTGGGGTGCCGCGTATGCGGCATGGACTTGGACATGAGGATGGTGCTGGGGGCGCTGAGGAATCTGAGGCACTACGGGCTTGAGGCCAACCTGATACACGGGGATGCGAGGAACCTCCCGCTTAGGACGGCTGACGGAATGGCGACAGACCCTCCCTACGGCAGGGGAACGTCCACGAGGGGGGAGAATGTGAGGACAATCCTCTCAGGGTTCTTCAGGGAAGCCCATAGGGTACTTAGGGAGGGAGGCTACCTCTGCACCGCTGCACCCATAGAATTGAATCCCTCCGAACTGGTGAAGAGGGCTGGCTTTAAGGTTCATGAGGAGCATAGCATGAGGGTTCATAAGTCCCTGACGAGGTCTATAGTAGTAGCGGAGAGGCGCTAGAAATGAAGGTGACGGTGCTCGGGTCTGCAGCAGGTGTGCCCACCCCGGAGAGGGGGCTTCCCGCAATTCTGGTAGAGGTGGAAGGGGAGCTCGTGCTCTTCGACTGTGGAGAGGGGACGCAGAGGCAGATGATGAAGGCAGGGTACGGCCTCTGCAGGAGGATGAGGATATTCATCACGCATCTCCACGGCGACCACATCTTCGGGCTACCGGGGATGATTCAGACAATGAACCTACTCAACAGAATACACCAGCTGGAGGTCTACGGACCGCCGGGTCTGAAGGAGTTCATAGAGGAGACCACAGTAGCCACGATGTCCGAGCCTGTATTCGACCTCTTGGTCTATGAGGTGAGCGAGGGGGAGGTATTCAGGGGGAAGAGGTACAGGATAGAGGGCGCCTGGGGGGACCACTCCAGGGCAACTATGGCATACCGCATGGTCGTGGGGGGTAGCCCCGGCAGGTTCAGGCCAGGAAGGGCGAGGGCGCTTGGAGTTCCCGAGGGACCATTGTGGAGTGAGTTGAAGTCTGGGAGGAAGATTACGGTAAGGGACGGGCAGGTGGTCGAGCCGAAGGATGTTTTAGGCGAGCCTGTCCCTGGGAAGATTCTAGTCTACAGTGGAGACACGAGATTCTCTCCGAACATCGTGAGGCTTGCTACGGGAGCAGATATGCTGATACATGAAGGGACGCTAGCCTCAAGCTTAAAGGACTGGGCCGAGATGGAGGGGCACTCCACGGCGGAGGTTGCTGCCCGCGTCGCAAAAGAGGCGAGGGTGAAGAGGCTGATCCTGACTCATATCAGTGCAAGGTATCCGGACGCCCGCGTGCTGGAGGACGAGGCGAGGAGGATCTTTCCGAGAACGGAGGTTGCCCAGGACCTGAAGGTCTACGAGTTGAAGAGTTGACGGGTCTTTATCAGCGACGACCTTGCATCTGCCAGGGTGTTGGCCTCGACAACCGCTGTGATCTTATCGAGGTTAAGGTTGGACTTCAGTAGTCCCCAGTCGATCGTACCCGCTCCAACAACCATGTGGTCATCGTTAGAACCCCTATTGTCGTGAAGGTGGATATGGATTATCCTGTCCTTCATGAACTCCAAGAAAGGCCGCAACTGCGATACCGTGTTCGCGTGCCCCACGTCGAGGGTCATGTAGAGTGGCAGCCCCTCATTTGCCAGTACCTGGAACTCCTCCGCGGTCTGTAAAAAACACGGGGTGTTCACTGGCATGTTCTCCACTGTTACCGTTACGCCGAGATCCTCTCCATAGGCGATTATCTTCCGCAGGGACTCCCTGTTTAGGTCCCAGTTTACCTTTGGGATAAGATGCTCCAGCGGACTATGTATGCCAGGGTGAACCACCACGAGCTCCGCCTCTATCTCAGAGGCGTGCTGGATGGACTCCATGATCATGCGGGTCGAGAGTGCCCTGAAACGCGCGTTCGAGGCGGCAATATCCACGTCAAGGATCGGGGTGTGGACAGTGTACAATATGTCGTTTGATCTTTTTATCTCCCTGAGCCTCTTCACCCTGCCCTTATTGATTCTGTCCTTCCAGTCCTCGAGGATCTCCAGCACCTCAATTTTGAGGTCCAAGAGTTGATCTAAGGTCGAGTACGTCTTTCCGAACGTGCATAACGTGGAGATCCCGATTGGCATAGCTCATCGACGGGCACGCCGTCTACTGTCCTTGTTGCGAGCCATTCTATTAATGACTTTGGATCATCTGCGGACACATGGAAGGTGATGGGACCCAGCGGGGACTCGCCCACCGGCATGCAGAAGGCGATGTGCCCTGCAAGGGCGACCTGCTTGTTTATGTAGAAGGTTATGGTGGAGCCCTCCACGCCCCTTAGCATGAGCTTCCTGGCTGCGTCCAATGTCCTCTCCCTCCTCAGCAGGGAGCGGAGCTTCGTGAGCAGGGACTCGTTGCCCTCCTGCACTAAGTAGGTGTGTCTGCCCTGCGACCACCTCTTGAAGGTGGTGGAGCCGGTGAGGTTGGATACAGCCGCCATTACCTTGGATTCGTCCTCGGTGGGGTTCAGCTCTACCTCAACCAAGACCTTTATCTCCACGCCTTATCCCCTCGAAGAACTTCTTGACGGATCTCTGCAGGTCCTCCACCGAGCCCTCATTTACAAAGACTTTGTTGGCGAGAGCTATCACGGAGCCGAGCCCTACATTCAGCTCCCTGAGATCCCGCTCCCTGAAGGTCCCGATATCCTTGGGATCATCGGGCCTCCCGCGCTTGAGGAGGCGTTCGAACCTCGTTTCGGGCGAGGCGTGAACCGCTATGAGGCAGACCTCGCTGTTTTTCTTGAAGTACATTAGTTCGTCCATGCTCCTTACGCCCTCTATGAGGGAGAGCCGCTCATTCCTAATCCTCGCGAGGCACCTCTTAGCCACAACGTCGTTACCCTCCTCCCTTCTGAGCATGAGCATGAGCTCTCCGAGGGTGGCCGGGGTCTTGGCGATCCCCTTGGCCTCAGCCTCCTCCCTTATAACATCGCCCATAGTGACTACTTTGAAGCCCGAGGACCTTGCAGTTTCGGAAATTATGGACTTCCCCGACCCCGGCATGCCAGTTATGCAGAACAGCATGACCTTCACTATCCAAGAAATTAATTAGTACTATGCATATAACGATTTATCTGCTGGTGCTATTTCATGGAGGTTGTCAGGGCTTTCCTCGCGCTGGAGGTGGCCGAGGACGTGAAGGAGAGAATAGTGGAATTGGAGGGGAAGGTTAAGGCGAGCGGGGCGGACGTGAAGCTTGTGGAGCGGGAGAACCTCCACGTTACGATGAAGTTCCTGGGCGACGTAACTACGGATGCGGTGGAAAGGGTTTACGCCACTATGAAGATGGTGAGGGAGGTCAAGTTCCAGCTGGAGGTCAAGGGCACGGGCGTCTTTCCCAACCCACGCATGGTCCGTGTACTCTGGGTAGGGGCAGGAACTGGCGGAGAGAAGGTTGTCTCGATATTCAGGCAGCTGGACTCTGAGCTGGTAAGGCAGGGGTTCACGAGGGAGAGGGACTTTACCCCACACATCACCATAGGAAGGGTTAGGTCGCACAGAAACAAGGAAGATCTGCTGAGGGTTATCGATGAATATAGGGGCAGGATGTTCGGTACCACCGCCATCGATAAGATAGTTCTGAAGAAGAGCGTCTTGACGCCGAGCGGTCCGGTTTACTCGAACTTAAGGGAGGTAGAGCTTGGAGGATGAGCGAGGAGATTGAGAGGATAAGGGCAGAGGTGGCAGAGAGGGTCTCTCCGAAGGCCAAAGACCGCGCGGAGATAGAGAGGGTGCTACGGAAGGTATCTTCGAGGATAAAGAGGGAGGCGAAGAACCGGAAACTCCAAGTGAGGGTGGAGGTCGAGGGGTCGGTAGCGAAGGACACTTGGGTGGCCGCCGACAGGGACGTCGATGTGTTCATAATATTCCCTCACAGGACCAGCGGGGAGGTCGTGAGGGAGACAGGGCTCAAACTCGCGAAGGCAGGTGCCGGCGAGTTGTGGAGGCTCGGCTATGCTGAGCACCCCTATGTCGAGGTCGAGATAGATGGGTGTAAGCTTGACATAGTGCCGAGCGTTGAGATCCACGACGGCGACAGGCCAACCACGTCTGTGGACAGGACGCCGCTGCACACACACTTCCTGCTTGACAAGTTGAGCCCGAAGATGAAGAAGGACGTGAGGGTACTGAAGCAGTTCATGAAGGGTGTAGAGGTTTACGGGGCCGAGCTGAAGGTCGGCGGCTTCTCTGGGTACCTATGCGAGCTGCTCGTCCTCAACTATGGTGGCTTCGAGGGGGTGGTAAGGGCGGCAGCCGGGTGGAGGGATAAGACAGTCATTGACTATATGCACCACTACAAAGAGAGGGAGGCTGGAAAGGTCTTCGCCGCCCCCCTCGTCATAGTGGACCCAGTGGACAGGAGGAGAAACGCAGCCGCAGCGGTCACCCACCAGTCCTACTCCACATTCATTGCCGCCTCGAGGTGGTTCCTCAGGCACCCTAGACTGGACTTCTTCTTCCCGAAGCCAGAGTCCACAACCTTCTCAGAGGTATCGAAGGCGATAAAGGAAAGAGGAACTGCGGTCGCTGCTATCACTGTGGGATGTCCCAACCTGCCCTCGGACATTCTTTGGGGGGAGATCCACAAGAGTCTGATCAGGACTGTGGATATGCTGGATGAGCACAGCTTCAGGGTCAACGACTACATGGCATGGAGCGACGAGAAGGAGTCCGTGGTATTCCTCATAGAGGTTGAGGGGAGGAGGGTCAGGGAGGGACGGATCCACATGGGACCGAAGGTATCATTTGTGGACGAGGCGGAGAGGTTCGTTAACAAATATCTGGACGGCAAGAATGTCCTCGCTGGACCTTACGTGAGAGAGGACCGCTGGTACGTGGAGCTGAAGAGGGATCACACCGACCTGAAGGCGCTGATCAAAGTGGGGTTTCCCTTGCTCAGGCTCAGCAAGGACATTATGGTGGAGGCAAAGAGGGGCTTCAAGGTCTTTGTTAACGATGAGCTAGCTACTCTATGCAGACGGAGGGAGGATCTCAAGATCACACTGCTCAAGTTCGTCAGGAAGAGATCAGTATGGCTGAGGTAATCCCGCTTGAGGACGAACGGCTGAAGAAGCTCTTTTCATACCCCCATTACTCCGGGGAACACTACCAGAGGGTCGTGGAGGAGCTCATGGCTTTGGGGGTTAAGGGCATAGTGTCTATGGGGAGGCTAGAGATGGACAGCCTTCGGGTGGTGGGGAAGGGGTGCGTAGGGATAGTGTCAGCAGGCATACTTGGGCAGGAGAGGGTCGCCCTAAAAGTTCTGAGGGCAGATGCAAATAGGGCCTCTTTGATGGAAGAGGCGAGGCTCATGTCGGTGGCTAATGTATGCAAGGTTGGGCCTAAGATCATTGCCTCCAATGATAGCGTCATCGCAATGGAGTACGTAGATGGCAAATATCTCTCCAAATGGCTGGAGGATCCCCTTGTAACTGAGAAGGTGAGATACGTTATCCGGGAATTGCTCAGCCAATGCTACAAACTGGACGAGGCTGGGCTTGACCACGGGGAGCTCTCTGATGCGAAGAAGCACATCCTGATAGACGGGCGGGGGAGACCATACATACTCGATTTCGAAACGGCGAGCATGAAAAGGAGGTGCAGGAACCTCGTCTCGATGCTTAGCTACCTATTCTTCAAAGGGTCAATCGCCGCCATCATTGGCAGGTACTTGTGCTGGGATGGGAGCAACCTCAGGGGCTTGATAAAGGTGTACAAGGAGGGGCCCTCCAAGATTGCGTATCAGGAGATCATGAGAGGGCTGGGTCTAGACTGATTACTTTTTTGTTAGAGGTCTTACAAAAAATTAAAAAAAGAAAAGAGTTATAGACGTTTTCTTGTCAGCAGGAGTGAGACGGCAGCCAATGAAAGGACTGCTGCTATTAGTATAACTGGACCAAGCAAAGATAATATGTTAACGGGGAGGATCTCGCCACCCACTGGAGGCTGGGCTAGGACGAGGATACCCCAAGTATTATAGTTGCCCTGTAGCGCACCTAGAGGCCAGATATTGACCCTCGGAACCCCGTAATTTTGGTCGTAGGGAAGACTATCCGCAGCTGTTGGTGGTGAAGCGAAATGGATCCAGGTTGCTCCTGATGTTGTGAAAGTGATTATATAGGTCGGAATCTTGAATTCATAAATTCTATGGTCCATTGGAGTATTTGGGCTTTTTCCGAAACCTGCCATCGCCTCAGAGCCAACTACGTTGGTTACCCTTCCTCCAGCGGTCACATTGATTAGAGTGTCGTCCACTGGATTGTGGAGCCAAATGGCACAGTGGTCGTTGGCCTCCTCAGTGTAATCTCCCCCGGCTGCGTTTGCGGCGTCTACCATGAAATACACGTTATTGTAATCATTCATAACGTAGACATAGGTGTGTATCTCGAAATCGAGGGGTGTGAGCTCCAACTGCGGATCCCTCCAGGCCTCTGTTGGTGAAAATTGGCCATCTATTTGCGGTGGAGAACCGGTCCAATGGCTATATATAATTGGTTGCTGTGCCTCAACGCCTGTCACGATCAAGGAAAACAGCATCAATGATGCCAATAGTATACTAACCGGGATAAACCGATTCAAAATCTCACCTATCTAAAGAGCAAATAATTCAGCCTATAACTTTAACTGCTCTGAAATATTGTGTATTATCAACAATAGTCTTTGCATATTAATATGAAATAGAAGAATTTAATGACAAAACCGAGAGGCTTACCAGATTAATGAAAAAATCATTGATTACAAAAATCTACTACATCTAACGAAGCTTTCTATCCAGCGTAAGAGGATAATACCCAAACTCGACAACCCGAGGCTCCTTCAGATTCACTTCTATACGCCCCGCTACTGGAAGGCGACAATGGAGCATCATAGTACCAGAGACATATACCACGTTATGCGGTTCTTTGGGTATAACATCATTAGCAACACTTTATTGTAAGTTCAGCTAGTTGATTCACTATACCCAGATATGAATAACCGGTTCGTATACAAGATTGCGAAGAGTGCTGAGGAGGCAAAACAGTCCGTGGAACTAGGCTTCGAGCATGTGACAGGCAAGTACTACGATGGTGGCAAGACCTTCAGGAAAGGGAAGTTGTTATATGCCAGAGATGGCGAAAACATTGATGCCGAAGATTCAGGTATCGGACCTGAAAATGGGGCTTAGTCCGATATAGGGGGCCGTAGTCTAGCTTGGTCTAGGATGCATGCCTGGGGCGCATGTGATCTCGGGTTCAAATCCCGACGGCCCCACCATAAGACCTTCTTTGGTTGCGTATAATGAGATGAACCGCCTACTTAATGGCTGAATCGCTACATTGATACGCCCAAATCATAATTTTTAGTCTATGTCCGAGCCTTATCGATACTTTTTGATAGTTTTGTTTGAAAAAATCTATAAGTATGGTGCCCCAATGGATTATCGAGGCCTCCTCTAGGTTGCCTTGCAACCCCCCACCTTATGCCATGGAAGAGTTTGAGCTGTACCCCAAAGTATGTAGGCTCCTCTCCGATAGGGGCTATTCCACATACCAGAGCTTCCCGCATGGTAGGTACAGCCCGTTCGAGGTAGATGTCCTAGGATTTAAGGCGGATTCGGAGGAGCTCTTCATGGTCGAGGTGAAGCTCTGTCACATTAATAAAGCCCTCCGCCAAGGCATGAATCGACTGCCCTACTCCGACTATGTCTCTCTGGCATTCCCCCAAGCCTATGCCGATTATGTATACAATAAGTTCAGGCTATCGCTAAAGAGTAAAGGGTTCGGGCTCATCGCAATAGACGGTACAGCCAAGGAGATAATTCCACCCAAAAGGTCGACCTCCCTTAAGGCTGTATTCAAGAGGATTCTCCTCAGGGATGTTTACAAGAGGTTTTGCATGCAGCCGGTGTAATAAAAAAACTGTTATATGAAAAAGCAGTGTTCGCAAAATAGAAACCGCAATCGAGTTCGGCTTTGAGGGGGAGACAGGAGTTTGATACCCACCATGGTGGGCATCTCTTCCGGTTTTCCTATGCACCAACTTACCTTTGGCCGTTGCGCCGGATTTTGTCCAGACGCCCTGGACCGTCCTATCAATGCATCCTGTTCGTTGCACCGCAACAGCGCCGTTTCCCCCTCCAACCCGAAGGCTATTGAGGGCGCGGTTTCTGTTTTGGTACCGTTACAGGCTCGTTCCGATCTCGACTGCGGCGTAGTACACTGCGCACCAAAACCATTTAATCGTTATTGCACAGTTCATATCAAAAAGTGATGTTGTCGTTAGTGATGGAAGTTGATACAGATGGTGTAAATGTAACTTCTGGCTATGTCAAATAACACATAATAGAAAGCATTGATTTCATTGCTTGAATCATTTTTTTATGATCGGCAAGAATTGAAAAAAAATGTTGGACATATCAAATAAATTTTATAAATCCTCTAATTTTGCAGAGTCTTATCAGTATTGAGACGCAATAAAGGAGGTGAAGGAAAATTTCAGTTCTGAGTAGAGCCCCTATTTGCTCTGGTTAAAATCTCTAAAATGACTTATTGTAAGGGCGACTATCTCCGGCCAGTTGCTGGCTCCGCCTTTCCCAACGCCCGGACACTCCTCATCGTATATGATAAAATATTTTTCGCCGTCTTCTCCAACAAGGCATATTGCTGCATCCGGTACCTTAATCCCAAAACGCACCAGATCGGCCACATTGATAGCGAAGAACGGATAGACCCTACAGAGCTTGGGGCGAGATTCGTATATTGTGCAGGTCTTACCCTGTAAGAGACTGCAGGTGAGATTTGAGCTGCCCATAACCTTCTTTGTCGTGCGCCACTTGCTGTCAGCATTATCGCCGAGGCGTGCCATCTCCTCATCGCTGAGCATCACATCAAGAGAGCAGCAACGGGTGCACCTTGAACATTGAAAGTGCGTTGAATTTGTAACGAAGTTAAAGTCCGCCATAATCGTTCATCCCATCCTATACAAATGCAGGAAAAAAGGTTATTCATCATAGTTAGATGAGAGCGAGAGCCCCGCCAGATCCCAGTAGCAAAGTTTTTAAAAGATAATACTTCATTAACCGATTGAGCGGCCGTAGTCTAGCCTGGTCTAGGACGTCGGCCTTCCATAAACTTAAAAGGTCTGAAGAACGCCGAGGACCCGGGTTCAACTCCCGGCGGCCGCACCACCCTAACCGAATAATGCCAAAGTCCTGTTTTTGAGGAATGCTTATTCTGTAAGCAGTGAGATCAGTTACCACCACTTTCATCTTGGACCATTATTTATGCGCTCAGAAAGATTCCCACTGTTTCTAGCAATGCCGCGATTGCATATAAGGAAACGGCGCTGAAGGTTAACCAAGAGTAACGCGCCTTCCCTACCTCCACCGCCTGTCTCGCAAGGACCATAGCAACGATGGCAATTGGGACTGCAAAGAGAGTGAGCGCCACTGGTCTGGGCAATAGGGTCATTGACAGGAGAGCGATGAGCCCAAATGCACCCAACGTTATAGCAGACACCAGTGCTTGCCCTCGCCTGCATCCAAGCCGCACGAGGAGGGTGCGCTTGCCTACTGCGCGGTCGGTCTCGATATCTGGGAACTCGAAGAAGACAAGCATCATCCAGTTTATGGCAACGAGCGGAGCGGTGGCAAGGACAACAAAATATCCAAAGTGACCCGCCTGCAGCTGGTAGCCGAGCGACGGAATCAGAAGAGAAACCATCAGGGCGACAACTAGCTCGCCGAAGCCGGTACTGGAGAGTTTCAAGGGCGGCCCAGAATACGAGAATACGCCCACAAGCCCCAAAGCGAAGATCATCATTGAGGTGGCTCCTGCCCCGAACCATATACTTAATCCGAGCATAGCTGCGCTGCCTACAAATAGGCAAACGAGAGCCGCCAGAAATGCCGTGCGCCTTGATATCTCGCCCACGGGTAAGACCCCACTCCCACCTGTGAAGAACGTGCGGTTGGGGTTAATACGGTCACCCTCCACATCCCAATACTCATTGAGGTAGTGCCCCATCAGTTGGGTGGATGTTACTGCTATCTGTCCAAGGCTGTAAACAGATAGCCCGATCGTAAAGCCCTCGTAACGCGCCACCAGTACCCCTAGCGCGTACATCACGATGCCGCCGACGAGAAAGATAGGGCGGCTGAGGCGTATAAAGGAGGTAATTTTTCTTGTATTCACAGATCAATACCTTGACGAAGTCTTTTTTATTTATTCGCTTGCCAAGGGTTAGGAGCTAACGGTGCTTGAAGGCACCCAAGCCCGGATATCTTGCTCGCGTTCCTAATAGCTCCTCTATCCTTAGGAGCTGGTTGTACTTGGAGACTCTCTCCCCCCTCGCAGGGGCACCCGTCTTTATCTGCCCACTGCCCAAGGCAACTGCAAGGTCGGCTATGTAGCAGTCCTCGGTCTCCCCTGACCTGTGACTGACTACCACCGTGTACCCGCTCTTAACGGCAAACTTGGCGACTTCTATTGACTCTGTGAGGGTGCCTATCTGGTTCACCTTGAGGAGGATGGAGTTGGCGGCACCTATCCCCACGCCCTTTCTGAACCTCTTCATGTTGGTAACGAAGAGGTCGTCCCCAACTATCTGTATCTTATTCCCCAGCTTTTTTGTAATCAATACAAATGAATGGTAATCGTTCTCATCGAAGGGATCCTCGATGGAGATTATGGGATATTGCTTTACAAGACCAGAGTAGTAGTCCAAGAGTTCGCCAGGTGAGAGTGTCTTGCCATCCACCGAGTACTTGCCGTCCTTGAAGAAGCTGGAGGCAGCGGCATCGATGGCCAGCCTCGCTTCCTTTTGATATCCCGCCCTCTCTATGGCATCTACTAGCGGACCGAATGCATCCCCAGACTTTGAGACTGGAGGGGCAAACCCGCCCTCGTCCCCGACATTTATCGCCAACAAGCCGTAGCGGTCTATGAGGATCTTCTTGAGTTCCATGTAGACTTCAGAGCCTATCCTCAGGGCATCCCTTATGGAGTCCGCACCGACCGGCACGATCATGAACTCTTGAATCGCCAGGTTGTTCCCGGCGTGCTTTCCTCCGTTTATGATGTTCATTAGCGGTACAGGCAGGATCCTCGACCCTTTATCTAAGTATTCGAAGAGTGGCACCTTTGCGGTATCTGCCGCGGCCTTCGCGACGGCAAGCGATACTCCGAGTATGGCGTTCGCGCCGAGCTTGGACTTGTTCTCTGTCCCGTCTAGCTGGACCATTCTAGCGTCAATCTTGGAGAGAGAGCGAGAGTCCATTCCGATGACGGCGGGAGCAATGACCTCATTAACATTGCGGCAGGCCTTAAGAACACCCTTTCCGTGGTACCTCTTTCCTCCGTCCCGTAGCTCTATAGCCTCATATGTACCGGTGGATGCCCCTGAAGGCACCGATGCTCTGCCGAAGCCGCCTTCCGTGAACACCTCCGCCTCAACAGTTGGGTTGCCCCTCGAATCGAGGATCTCTCTAGCCATTACCTTTTTTATCATAAATTTACTCATTTGTAATTCACTCCAACCGGTAGCGATCCAGCTGGCTGAGCACATACTCCCTTATCGCGCTTGGCTTTCGGGTCTTGCCGACAACCCTACCTTTCGCCATCACCTTCTCAAGCATAAATCGCGTCTCCCCGCCGCATAGATCGCATTTACTGACCTTCTCGCTGAAGGGTGTCACCCTCCAGCTGTAGCATTTCTCGCAGCGCCATGCCTGCTTCCTGCCTGCATACTTTCCGCGCTTTGTCATGGGTCTCCCGTCTATCTCCACAATATCCATTGAGAAGTCCACCGTAGGGGCATTTGCCACCGAGGTACCCACGCCAAACCCGTCAACAGGACCCTCCGCGAGGCTTGAGACGGACCTCTCGTTCAGCCCTCCTGAAACGTAAATCTTCACTTTCTTGTACCCCCTAATATCGAGCTCCCACCGCACCTCCCTGACTATTTCAATGAAGTCACCCCTTCTAGAGCTGGGAGTGTCCAGTCTTACCCCATAGAGGCTTTTACCTAGGGTCTCTGCTGCGAGTATGGACTCGAACTTTTCGTCGCAGAGCGTGTCCACAAGGGCTATTCTGGGGACGCTCTTCTCCACAACCTCATCGAAAGCCCTCCATGCAACCCTCTGATCTTCAAAGAGGAGTATCATAGGGTGGGGCATGGTTCCAGCTGGTTTTATGCCCAACAGCTTTGCGCCAGCTACTCCAGAGACGCCGTCGAACCCGCCTATGTATGCAGACCTGTCAAGCATAGGTGCCAGGGCTGGGTGCATGCGCCTTATGCCAAAGGCGAAGACATGCTTACCTCTCGCCGCCTTCTTAACCCTAGCGGCTGAGGTAGCAACGCCAGAGGCTTGGCAGAGGAGACCTACCGTGGCGGTTTCAACGCTCACGAAGGAGTTGTACCTACCGACAATGGCCATCTGGAGGAGTCGGAAGCCCCTTGAGTCCTTCGTTGGGAAGATTGTCCCCTCCGGCAGGGCATAAACGTCCACTGGCAGACCCTTATAGAGGTTGAGGACCTCATCAAGGCCGCAGAGCACGCCCCACTTCCATTCCTCGGGGAGTTTGCCGACCGTTACCTCAGCCACGACCGGCTTGTTTATCCCCTTCGCATCAAGGACCTCCTTTGTCCTCAGGTAGTAGATGTCCGAGGTATCCCCGGACCTGATCTCGTCATCGGTTGCAACATTAAACCGCCGCATAACGATTCCCCTGTTGGATCGTACGATAATAAAAATGGTAGGGCGCCCTTAAATATGCTTCAGTCGTAGTCCTCGATGGAGAGTTGTTTCGTCCCCCTCTTCGATTTTACCATTGACCACTCCTCCTTCGAGACGGTACCTCCCGCCTGCTCCTTGATCGACCTAATGGTCTCGGGGCCTATCGTAGGGATCCGGTTCAGCTCAGTTGGGGATGCCCTCCTCAGATCATCAATTGTCTTAAAGCCAGCGGAGAATAGAGCTCTAGCCCTCACCCTACCGATGCCCCTGAGCGAGATAAGTGGGAGTAGCTCCTCCTTGATGCCATTCTCAACCCTTATCGAAAGGTTGAGGAGAGGTGCCAATGCCTCCTTGTAACCCAATAGCTTGGCTAGCTCGTGCGCTGCGTGGACGAGCCATTTCGCTGACTCCACGTATGAGTATATGTCGCCAGAGCCTACGTCAAACCTCTCGACGATCCCGTCTTCTGTTGACTCCTCGATCCAGTCTTTCAATAAGAGGGCGGTCTTGATCTCCTCAAGCAGTACCTCGTACTCAAGGCTCTCATCCTCCGGCAGGTCGAACAGCAGCAGGTCAGATTTAGCCTCAAGGAACGCTGTAACTGCCTCCAGCTCCCTCTTCCTCAGGTAGAGCCGCGGCATATCGGGGGTGTGGCATATCAGCGTGAGGTAACTGACTGGGGGCATGCCAGACCTTCGCATCTTTAGACCGTTTCTGAGTATTACTGCAGACTTGGGGTCGATGTAGAGCTCGGCGACCCTCTTTCCCAGCGCGGTTGGTATAAGTTTTTTACCATCTGACGTTACCATCCCCTCGGAGGTCAGCATCTCCAGCGACTCCAGCACCGCGCTCCTGAAGGAGTTTATTCCATACTGATAAGCGCAGAATGACCTCTCCAGATAGTCGAAGACATCCTCCTGCGAGTGCGCCAAGCCCATAGTTATGGTAGCGAGGATGTGAGACCTAAGGGAGGATGCCGCTCCCAGCTTCGACCACACCCTCTCGGGCTTCGACAGCACGTACTCCTCTAATAGGAAATCCCGCTCAGCCTCGCTCCTCGCCAGCAGTATGGCCTCGCCGCTGGTATCGTACTTAGGCCTGCCGGCTCTCCCAGCCATCTGCTTCTCCTCAAGAACGGGTATATTGGTTTGGCCTATCCCGGCCTCGTAGCGCCTATAATCATAGATCAGGACGCGCCTCGCGGGTAGGTTAACGCCTGATGCAAGAGTTGGGGTGGCACAAATGCACTTGATCATGAAAGAGCGGAATGCATCCTCCACAGCCTTACGCTGTTCGTAGGTAAGGCCAGCGTGGTGGAAGGCGACGCCACTGGCGACGGCCCTTGCAAGCCTGTCCGAGACGCGGGTCCTCTCCCCCATCTTCAGTATCTTGGATGAAAGATCAATTAGTTTCCTCTCCTCGCTCCGCTTGAGATGCTTCCTGATGGGCTCTGAAATCCTATTCGCAAGGGTTACGGCAGAGAGCCTACTGCCTGTGAAAACGAGCATCTGACCGCCGGATCTTATTACGTCCACAGCGAGGTTGGCGACCGGGTCCTTCTCCTCGCTCTCGATCTTCTTGTGCTGACCATCCTTGAATACCACGGACTGTTGGAAGTATACGCCTTCCAGCAGGGGCACAGGTCTCCAGTCGCTGGTTATGAGCGTGGAGCTGAGCCATTCCGCTATCTCGTTGGCGTTGCTTATGGTTGCACTGAGAGCAAGTATCTGCGCCTTCGGATTCAAGAGGCGGAATCCAGTCAGTAAAGCCTCGAGGGTTGGTCCCCTTGACCCATCGCCGAGCAGGTGGATCTCATCCGCAACGATGAGTGAGAGGGAGTTTACCCAACCGGGTCTGTGGCGGAATATGGAGTCTGCCTTCTCGTTGGTCGCGATGATTATGTCGTGCCTACCAAGAGTAGGGTTGATGTAATCAAAGTCACCAGTGGAGAGGGTTACCTTAACCCCGATCTTAGTGAACTTTGAAAACTCCTCGTACTTCTCGGTGGCGAGAGCCTTCAAAGGGACTAGGTAGAGGACCTTCCCGCCCCTCTCCATAACATGCTTGAGCGCACAGATCTCGGCGACCATCGTTTTGCCCGAGGCTGTGGGGACTGCCAAGACGAGGTTCTTTCCTTCTAGAACCCCAGCCCTCACCGCTTCCTCCTGCGGCGGATAGAGTTCAGTTATGCCCGATTCGCTGTAGAGCTTCTTAGCCTCCTCTCGTATTGGAAGCTCCTCGACCCTAATACTACGCCCTCCGATCAGGTCTTCTTAATAAAGCCGGGTTTGGACTCGTAGATGATTCCGTCGTTCATCCACTTCGTGATGGTATCGTCGGTAAATTTCCTGAAGAATCCTTCGGCTTCGGCCCGTAAGATGAAGGCCTCTCTCTTGATTGGACCCATCTCGTTCTCCTTCTCCATGGTAATTAAAAGGTCAAAGAGAGCAGAGAGCTTGTCGCTCGCGGACTTGGGGCGGCCGACCATGATCATGTCTATGTCAGCCCTGCCCGTCACCCGATCTACTCCAACCTGCATCAGGTATGACTTCATCAGCTTCGTCACTGGCTCAACGTCCTCCTTTCCAACCTCCTTCTTGAGGGCAAGCTTCGCCCTCGCCTCGGAGAGCCTGATGACAGCCTCGAGCTGCCTCATGGTGATCGGCACCGGTGAGTCGACGCCCTCGTCCTTACCGCGCATCTCAAGGAAGAACTTCTCGATCTTCTCGCTCGCCTCGTCGCTCAGCTTCGGGTTGGCGTGCCTCCTTACGTAGTACAGGTACTTCTTCAGTATGAGGGGGTCGATCATTGACCCTTTCTCGATCTTGAGCCCCTGGTGGAGCCTCAGGATATGCTCTGTCATGTCCCTGTCCCGCGCCTCCTCTGGCCTGTCTATCAGTATGAAGATCAGGTCGAACCTTGAGATTATGGTTACGGGGAGTTCTGAGATGTTCTCGGAGATGGATCTCTGCGGGACGTACCTGCCGAAGGTCGGGTTCGCCGCGGCAAGTATACTGCTCCTTGCGTTGAGCTGGACGACTATGCCCGCCTTGGCTATGCTGATGGTCTGCTGCTCCATTGCTTCATGTATGGCGGAGCGGTCCTCAGGGCGCATCTTGTCGATCTCGTCTATGCAGGCCACGCCCTTGTCCGCTATAACTAGGGCGCCTGCCTCTAGGAAGAACTCATTCGTATTCTTGTCGCGCATGACGGTGGCGGTCAGGCCCGCAGCTGTGGAACCCTTTCCCGAGGTGTAGACCCCCCTCGGCGCGACCCTGGCAATGTACTGGAGCAGCTGCGACTTCGCGGTTCCTGGGTCACCGACGAGGAGGATGTTGATATCTCCCCTTATCCTTATGCCGTCGGGCATGGTCTTGGTGACTCCGCCAGCCAGCTGGTACGCGATGGCCTCCTTGATCTCCTCGTAGCCGTAGATGGATGGCGCAATGGATCCGAAGATCTTCTGGTAGAGCAGCGGGTCTTTGGCCAGTTCCTTTATCACCTTCTCATCCTCGGGTGTTATATGAACCTCCTCGGCACCCTTCTCTGAGATCTCGAGGTGGTTGATCTCAACGCCCGTGGAGAAGGTGGCGAGTCTATGCCCCTTTGCGGTGAACTCCTGCTTCGCTCGAAGTGTGCCGACAAGGGAGATCCTGTCGCCTGGCCTCGATATATCCACGATGTCTCCCTGCAGGACTCCCTCCACGGACCGGGGGAGGTGCCCTGGAGGTAGCTCCTCGGGCCTCTCCTGCAACGAAATCATCTGCCAGTCCACGAACGTGGACTCCTCTGGTATTAGCCTGAAGAAGCCCCTCCTCCCGCAGCTCTCATTTGAGCACTGCGGAGGTGTGACTAGAATGGTGCCAGTCTGATCAACCTCCATTTTCTCCCCGCACTTAGGGCACTGGAAGACTGCGACCTTCAGGAGTTGCTTGATCGTCGAGGACCTTGTGACTATGCCCTCTACCATAATTAGCCTACCCATATGGGTGGACTTCAGCGCACGGAGCGGTACCACTTCATCGAGCTTCCGGAGCCGGGTTTGGAAGTTTTTAACCTTTGTAGAGTACTGCATGTTCTCGACGCGCATGACGTCGTAGATCGCTACGTTTGCCTTTGATAGCACCTCTGCCGGCTTATCTTTGAGATCCGAGGCAAGATCTGGGTCGAAGGAAATCAGGTCGTCGAAGTCGATTACAAGGGAGATCATCCCCTGGGACGCCATCTGGGATATCGCTTCCCTGTACTTGTACGCTCCTTTCTTGTCCTGAAATGACTTTAGGAAGTTGACGAACCTCTCTCGGTAATCCATGACCTCAGCAAGAGCCTCGACCATAACAATCACTTCGTTTCTTCGGTGAGGATCTTCTGCCTCCAGTCCTCCATCTCCGATCTCAGAGCGTTGAAGAGGCCTCTCTCTTCGGGCTCCAGCGTGTCGATAACGGTCTTGGCAGGGTTCCTCTCGAAGGACAAGTGGAGTATTTTCTGCAGTCTGCAGTTAATAAGGTCTTGTGCCTTCATAAAGACCTGCCTCTGCTCGTTGAGAGTGGTCTGCGTAGGGTTCTGCCTGATGCTTGAGTTCAGCGTGAGGATTAGATCCCTGAGCTTCGGGTAGAAATGCGGGGGCAGTTGAGAGAGCGTCTCGTTCCTCTCCTCCTTCCAGCAGAGTTTGTAAAGTTCGCTAGACCTCAGTTGCTGAGTCTCTTCGAACATCAGCTTCACCACCCCCTCCGCCTCCAAGGCCTTGGCTGCCCAGAGCGGAAGCTTAGCCTCGCTGCCCTCCACGAAGGCTTTCATCTGCAGGCCGCCGATCTTTGTGGGTGGAAGGGGCTTCTGGAATATTACGCCCACCGGCTCCTCCTCGTACAGGAATTCTGAAGTTTTTATATCCTCGGACGCCCTGCGAGACATACTCAGATCTCTCTCCGATACTCCAATTAAGTTATTTGGTTCTCTTTAGGGCTCTGAGTGAGTTGTAGGCGGGTATCGCTATAGTTATCCCCACCAAGACCTGCCCTACATTAAAGGGAACCTCGGCCAAGGCTACGTAGCCCAGAATGAACTCTTCGTAGAGATAGTAGCCCAGCACCATGAAGAAGCCAGACACGGCGGCAGAGAGCACGAGCCACCCCACCTCCGGCCGGGCCACAAAGGAGATCAGGACTACTATAGCGCCGATTATCAGTCCAATGATAGCCCAGATCGCCTGCGTCATGCTCACGGTAAAGGATACCCCAAAGCCAGGCAGACCTAACGAGATCTCAGACGAACCAACATAGTAGGTACTTCCAAGCAGGAAAACGGATGAGGAGAGGATCGCACCTACAATAATTGAGAGCAGCCGCCAGTACCTGGGTTTTAGCTGGGGTTTTCTGGCGGCAAGAAGACCAAGTACGCCCCCCTCTACCCCCTTTATCACCAAGGTTGCGGGCGCGAAGAAGAAGTACCCTAGTATTAAATCGGCTATCATGGATCCCACACCTCCAGCAAAGGCACCAGCATAGGGACCCGCCAGGAGCGCGACTATGTAGACTGCGGACTCCCCGATGTTGAAGTAGCCCCTTGTTGCGGGGACGTATACAGTGAATATGAGGGTCGATACCGCCACCAGCCCAGTGTAGAAGGCTAAGAGCGGAATCGTTCTGGCATTGAGCAAGCGTTTTTTCCTCTGTAAATGTAGGTGGGCATACGCATAAAAACGTGTTTCTCGGCAATTTTTGCGGCTTCCCTCAGTTATTTTTGCGTTTAATAGGGGTTAAATATCTGACCGACCAGTAGGGAGATGAGAGAAGGAGGTTACACAGCTGTCAGAATTACGTGAAGTCATGTGGACAGAGAAGTACCGCCCAAAAACCCTCCACGAGATCGTGAATCAGGCAGAGATAATCGAGCGGCTCGAGCGGTTCGTTAAGCAGAAGTCAATGCCAAACTGCCTCTTTGCGGGTCCGCCGGGTACCGGGAAGACCACTGCCGCCCTTTGCCTAGCGATGGATCTCTTCGGAAAGCAGTATCACAAGAATTACTTAGAACTCAACGCGAGCGACGAGAGGGGTATCGATGTGGTCCGGACGACGGTGAAGGACTTTGCCAGGACCATAAGCATGGCAGAGGCACCCTTCAAGGTCCTCGTGCTAGACGAGGCGGACAATATGACGTCAGACGCCCAGCAGGCGCTTAGGCGTACGATGGAGATGTACACAAACACGTGCAGGTTCATCCTAGCCTGCAACTACTTCAGCAAGATTATCGAGCCCATACAGTCGAGGTGCGCCTTCTTCAGGTTCGCCCCCCTAAAGCCCGAGGACATGAAGGCAAGGGTGAAGTACATCTGCGGCTTGGAGAGGGTGGATATCATGCCAGGTGGTCTAGAGGCGCTCATCTATGTGGGAGGGGGCGATCTGAGGAGGGTTGTCAACACGCTACAGGCGGCTGCTGCAGTCGGGGACAGGATCGATGAGAAGGTCATCTACAGGATCGCCGGCAGGGTGAGCTCAAAGGAGATCAGGGTATTTCTTGAGAAGGCACTTGATGGAGACTTCAATGCGGCGAGGGAGGAGACCGTGAAGCTTATGGTGGAGTATGGTCTCTCCGGTCTGGATATAGTGAAGCAGATCCACAGGGAGCTCCTAGGTCTCGAGCTTGACGAGCGGGTGAAGCTCCAGCTCATCGAGGTCGTGGGCGAGGCTGAATACAGGCTGTTGGAGGGCGGGAGCGACGAGATCCAGATGAACGCTGTGCTGGCTAAGATAGCGATGATCGGAAGGGGCAGCAAGGGGAGAGGGCATTGAGCCTTCCCTGGTCGGAGCGCTTCAAGCCAAAGATGTTGCAGGAGATAGTGGGGAACTACTCGGTGGCAGAGCAGCTACTCGATTGGGTCAGAACCAGACTTGAGGGTGAGGGATTAAAGAAGGCGGCGCTTTTGAGCGGCCCGCCAGGGACGGGCAAGACGCTCTCGGTTGGCATCGTGGCGGGGATGCTCGACCTTGAACTCATTGAGATGAATGCCAGCGACTTCAGGACCGAGGAGCTGGTGGACAAAATGGCGGGCGGCGCAACTCTTCAAGCGTCTCTATTCGGTAGGAGGGGCAAGCTCGTCTTCTTTGATGAGCTCGACGGGATATCCGGAAGGGAGGATAGGGGAGGACTGGCGGCGATCCTTAAGATCATAAGGGAGACGAAATACCCTGTCGTTCTCGCGGTAAACGACCCTTGGGATCCTAGGTTCAGACCACTTAAAGAAATCTGTGAGATGATACAGTTCCGGAGGATAAGGAGTCCGAGCGCTGAGGTTCAGCTGAAGAGGATCGCGAGGCTCGCTAATGTCTCGGTGGATGATGCCCTGATAAAGAGGGTTGCGGAGAGGACTGGCGGCGATCTGAGGGCGGCGATAAACGACCTTCAGATGCTGGCCGAGGGGCGGAGGTCCCTCAGAGACGGCGATGTGGGTTTGCTGCCCCAGAGGGCACAGGAGAAGGGGATATTCGATGTCATGAAGGGGATATTCTCAGCCCAGGGCTGCTTGGAGGCAAAGCTCGCAGTCGAGGGGTCCTCGGTGGATATAGAGATGGTTTTGCAGTGGATTAATGAGAACATACCCAATCAGTACACCAATCCAGAGGAGAGGGCTGAGGCGTACGACTGGTTCTCCAAGGCGGATATTTTCATGGGCAGAGTAAAGAGGAGGCAGATGTGGGCTCTTATGAGCTACGCCATTGAGCTCGCAACCGGCGGTGCTGCTCTTTCGAGGAGGGGGCCTTACAGGTTTACAAGGTACAACTTCCCGAGGAGGATAGGTATGCTCAGCCGAAGCAAGGAGGTCAGGGGAAGGAAGAGGGAGGTCCTGAAGGCGATTGGAGGAGAGATGCACGCGTCTGTGAAGAAGGTAGCGACGGAGTACCTTCCTTACATGGAGATAATGGTTGAAAATAGTAAGCTCCCAAGAGACCTCCTCAGCTGGGCAGAAGATAGTAAGGAGACCTAAGAGTTAAAGCCTTTTGGAAGAGCTCCTTTATTTCCATGTCCGAGCAACCCCTCCGAATGAGATCCAGCGTGCCAATCAGGTTATCTGACTTCATTAGGCAAGGCTTCAGCCTCCCGTCGCTCGTCACCCTCAGCCGAGAGCACCTCATGCAGAAACTTGGGTTGTTCATGGGGCGCACGACCTCCACCGGCAACCCATTCACCATGTACCTCCTCCTTTGGTTCATGCCCTCCCGCTCCGTAACATGGTCAGCACTTCTTGCTAGCCGCTCCTCGATATCTAAGAGGTCCTTGTGGTATTTCTTAAAGAAGGGTTGCTCTAGGTTTAGGTTCTCGAGTTCTATGATCTGGAGACCGCCATGGATGGATCTTGCGAATTCCAGGAGCTGATCTATCTCGCCCTCGTTGACTCCCTTCATTATGACGACGTTTAACTTGATCTCCACGCCCAGCCCTTGTGCCTCCCTTATGCCCTCGATGACCTCTTCCAAGAATCCGCCAGTGAGGGAGTGGTAGACTTTAGGCCTTATGCTGGGAAGGGAGACATTTAGGCGATGCAGACCGGCATCAACCAGGTCCCGAGCATATAGCTTTAGTAAAGATCCATTGGTGGTTATGGCGACATCCTCCAAGTTCATGGATACCGTTCCCCTAATGATCTCGATTATATCGCTCCTGAGGAGGGGCTCTCCGCCGGTGTACTTCACCCTCCTAACGCCCAAGGATCTTGCAACCTTCACTATCCTAAGAACCTCGGCTGTCGTCATCTCACCCCCATCGTTGCCCTCACCCTCATGGTGACAGTAAATGCAGTTCAGGTTGCACCTCTGAGTCAGGCTTACCCTCAGCCCTCTGATCGCTCGCCCATAGGGGTCGATCAACCCTCTAAATCCTCCCCTTCGCTTGCTTGTAATAATTCAGCACAAACTCCGCTATGACCTTAGGGTCTTTCTTCAATACCGGGATTTTGACCCAGCCCGGCGCCTGCCGTTCGAAGACCACTGCCAAGACGACCTCAAGATAGGGCAGGATTCCGAACTCTTCCTCCTCCTTCAATATCAAGATCTTGGGGAGTGTTGAGCTCTTGAAACCCTCGCAGAGAATCAGATCTGGATTTAGCCTGCCAAGGAACCCGATGGCCCCTTCAAGTGAAGAATCGGGGACGAAGAAGGCGGCAAGACCTCCCTCGGTTATGATTGCTGATGCCGCGGCCCCAGCATCTCTAAATCGCCACGTGTCCTTGTCCTTATCTGGCTCAAAGTCATGTCCAGAATGCTTGAGGGCACAGATCTTAAGCTTTTTTGACAGACGAATGATAACGCCCTCGATAAGCTCGGTCTTCCCGTAACCGCTTCCGGGAGCAATAAAGCATATAGTCGGTATCCTCGGTTTCATAAAGGACACTAGGTGCACAACATATTGTAGTAACTTAAATCTTCACCTTCGGATCATCTTCAGAAGGTGGGGCGACTCCGGGAGGATTATTTTTTCCAGGGCTAACCTCACAGCATCAGGTGAGCCTGGCAGAGCGAATACCAGAACACCATTGAAGATGCCGGCGAGTGCCCTGGATGCGATGGCAGAGGTTCCAACAGACTCGTAGGAGAGACGCCTGAAGAACTCTCCGAAACCTGGGAGAGCCTTATCGAATAATGGAGTTACTGCCTCTACGGTGATGTCCCTAGCACCCAGACCCGTCCCACCGCTGATGATGATGACATCAGCGTGGCCCTCGAAAGCCACCGAACGGACCTTCTTCCTTATAGCACTAATATCGTTTGGAAGGTAAACTCTATCGAGGACCGTGAACTTGGCACCTATTATTAGGGATGTGGCGACCTCGCCACTGACGTCCTGGAGATCCTCGCCCTTGGCTTTCCTTGAGGTGATGGTGTCGCTAGCGACCACCACCAGAAACCTAAGATTTTTGGGTAGATCCTTATAGTGGTTCCCGCTCCTCACCGAGGTTTTCCCCCGCCAGTTCCTTTGCGCTTCTCCACAACCCGTATCTCCTTAATGAGCGTCGTTGGGTATTGGCCCTGCTCGTCCTTTTCATACTTCTTTGTCATGTCCCAGACCGTCAGCAGTGCCGCAGAGACGCCGGCGAGCGCCTCCATCTCCACGCCGGTCTTGGCCGATGCCTTCACCTTCACCGTAACCATTACCTCCTCGTCCCGGAGATCGAACTCGATGTTCACGTGTTCAATCGGTATCTGGTGGCATAGGGGGATAACATAAGGGGTATTCTTTATGGCCTGAATTGCAGCTACTCGAGCCACCGCCAAGACGTCTCCCTTCTCGATCTTTTTCTTCTTTATCCGGTCGACGGTCGTGCCCTTGAGATGCACCACGCCGATAGCGGAAGCCTCCCTTATCAAGGGCTCTTTGCCACTTATATCAACCATCTTGACGCTCATGTTTTAGACCCCTTCTTGAAGGATTCGAACAGAGTTTGGACTGCCCACGCCCTCGGATCCTCTTTCCTGAACCTGAAGATCCTTATCCTTCCGAACTTCTTCTCCTCGACTATGCCGAGGTCACAAAGCCTCCGTAAATGCGCGGAGGTGGTGGTGTGGTTAAGGTTGGTCTTGCGCGTTATCTCGGAAATGTTCATCTCCCCCCTCTCTGCAAGCAACTTTAGAACTTTAACCCTGCCCTTGGAAGAGAATATATCCTCAACGGACAATTTTCAGCCCTCCAATTCTGACAGTCCCTTCTCCACGGCTTCTACGGAGAGGTTTAGTAGACCTATAAGAGTGGTCTTTCCCCTAAAGCCAGCGCCCGATATCTTGGTGTAGAGTATGCCGAGGTTCTTAAGCGTCTGCAGGTACTCCCAGAATTGCGTATGCTTCCTTGGCTCTATTTTGTTGCTCTCGCAAAGGACTCGGTACGTCGATTCGACCTCCCCCATTGTTACATAGGCTGATTTGTTCTTCTTGAGGACCTTGGCGACCGAAAGCAGGAAGAGCCTTTCATGAAGGGGCAGCTCCAAGACTGTGTGCATTGGGAATTGTGAGACGTCCAACTGCGCCTTCCTTACGTGCTCGGGGAGGATCCTTGTGGCGGCCTCGGCGTCAGCATACTTTCCAGCCCTCCACAGCAGCTCCAAGGCATATCGCGCGTCGCCATGAGAGGCGGAGATGTCGGCAATCATGGCAAGGATCTCATCGCCGGAGGTACCCTCTTTTAGCGCATCAAGCCCCCTGACGCGGATTATGTCGTACAGCTGCTCGGAGGTGTACCTCTCAAATTTAATGACGTTGTGGAGAAGGCTGCTCTGTACGCTCTTATCGAGGCTTGAAAGGAATTCCAGGTTTCTTGTGATCAGGATAAGGCTCAGCCTCTGGGGCTTGTTCATGTACTCATCGCCCACCCTAGAGAGAAAGTAGAGCGGCGCGTCCTTCTCCCCAGCGACCGAGAGAAGGAAGTCGATCTCGTCCAGCGCCAGTAGTAGGTAGATGTTCTCATCTTCGAGTATCTTCCAGAGGCTCTCGAAGAGCTCCTGTGCTGAGAACCCCCTATCAGGTATGCTCGGCAGTATCTGCTGTGCAACTTTTTTCACAACGAGGAAAAGGGTTCTGTCCTTGTAGCAGTTGACGTGGACGTATCTGAGGTCAATGCCACTGCCCTTGGCGATCGATTCCATGGTCGACCCGAACCTCTTCGCCACCGCTGTCTTGCCAACGCCCACGTCCCCGACCAAGGTCACCTTCTGTGCCACGGAGCCGGGCGACTCCAGTAGTACCTTGAAGGTCCTGCTTAACGACTTCAGCTGCGGTTCCCTGTGCACGAGGTTCATGGGTACGTGGTCAGGGAAGAGCGCGGACTCGTCCTTGAATATCGTAGGCCTGCCCATCTCGTGCGTTATTATGTCGTACGCCAAAGTCTGGTACCCATTCAATAAAATTGGGGGCGGGAGGATTTATGGTTTTTGTACTTTAGAAAAAACAATTAGCGGAGATACAAACGAAAGTATTAAACCAAGCCCTTCCAAAGTTCGTCCGAGGATGGAGGCTTGAGGGTGCGCCTGATCCCCGCCAGATCCAAGTAAGATCGACCCCGCGATGCTTGGTTTACCTCACCGATCTTTGCAAACCGTACTCCCGCCTCTCTAAGCGCCTCTTCTGCCTTGGTTTCTGAGCCACGCTTTACCGTGAAGATCACCGCGCCCGAACTTATGAGGCGGTATGGGTCTAGGCCGAGAACCTCGCATATGAGGCGGGTCTCCTCTAGGACTGGCACTGATTTTAGATCCAAGAGGATTCCGGACGATGCTGCCTCGGCAAGTTCCCATGCTCCGCCAAGCAGGCCCCCCTCGGTGAGGTCGTGCATTGAGGTTACCCCTTTTAAGTCCGTCAGCACCATGCACTCCTTGACCACGTTGATGAGCCTCATGATCTTCTTGCATTTTGAGGTGAAGGCACCGCCGAATTTTGATGCGATCCTCCTATCGGATGAGAGTATGGCCGTGCCCTCCAGACCGACGCTCTTGGTCATGTAGAGGAGATCCCCGACCATGGCGCCTCCAGACGTGAAGAAACGCTCGTTTTTTATGATGCCAAGCATGGAGCCGACCACTATCGGCCTGCTGATCCCGGGCGTTATCTCGGTGTGCCCGCCGACTATAGAGACCCCTATCTCCTTTGCTGCCTCGTCTATCTGTCTGCAGATTTTCTCAAGGACCGCGGTCGATGAGCCCTCTGGGAGGAGGATGCACTGGATGAACCACTTGGGGATGGCGCCCCTCGTAGCTATATCGTTGGCATTGACGTAGACGGCAAGCATGCCCACCTCGTCCACTGAGCCTGTTATCGGGTCGGACTTAAACGCTACGATGTCCTTGCTGATCCGGATCAGGGCGGCGTCTTCTCCGATGTTTGGCCCGAGGATTACTGAGGCATCCTCCGCGCCCAACCTCGCGAATACTACTCTTCTAAGGACCTCGTTAGGGATCTTCCCAACTTTGAGTCTACCCATCCTCGCTACCCCTAAATTTCGTAAAGAAACCGGAAGGATGCCTCACCGAGATAGTTGTGCGTTCGCCTATAATATCTATGCGTATGACCAGATCAGGGTTCTTGAGGTCGATGATGTGCCCCCTTGATTTTAGCACTTGGCCAACGGCGGCCTCTACCTCGCTGCCTGAGGCGATGACCCTACCCCTCCTATTGCAGACGGCAGCCACTCTGCGCCGCCCCCCACCGGTAAGGCGCACCGCCTCTCTAGAGATGGCAGCCATGTCTGAGTTTACCATCGAGTCCACCGGTATTATCTTGAAGACCGAGCTTGTTGGGCAGTCCCGGAGGACTAACGCTGCATCGTCTGCATTGAGGATTGTGTCGAGCAATAGCAACCCACCATAACCGTGTTCCACGAACCTAGCATTCTGATCCCGAGGGAAGATGCAATCGAGGACCTCGAGCTTCGCTGCCTCCTCCTTGCCGTAGGGCACGGTTATGAGAACAAACCCCATTCTTTCACCTTAGAAGTGGATCTCACGGTATTGATTAAAAACTGATTTGGTGCTACTGCCTTTAATGTAAAGACCAAGATCAGAGCCAGCCCAGCCTCTTAAAGTATACCAGCATCAAGAAGGCGGGTACGAGCGAAACTAAAAGTATTATCCAGAACGTGGAGTACGGTCCAAGAAACTCCCAAGCTCCTGTCATTATGCCACCGGGCAGGTTTATGTTCATGCCGTAATAGGTGCCGAGGATGGTCGCGGGGATCGTAGCCGTGAAGATCACGGTAAGAATGACGAGGGCGCGATTCATTCGGTGCTGGTATATCACGTAATCGGTGTCTTTATAGATCTCCACCAGTTCCATACAGGTGTCGGAGAGCTCCCAGATCTTTTCGAGGTGATCCTTAAGATCGGCAAAGTATATTCCCAGATCCTCCCCAGTCAGGTCCCTCATACCGTTTTCAATCTCCCCTATCACCCTCCTGAGCGGTGATATCAATCGTCTGAGATCCGATATACTCCTCCTCAGTTTTGTGGTCTCAAACAGCGCCTCTTTCTTGGGGCTATATACGAGATCCTCTAGGTTCTCAAGGTTATCCATCAGGATTTCCATTATTGGAAAGAGTGAGTCAATAATGGCGTTGAGGATCTTATAGAAGAGGGGTCCAACTCCAACTTGATTAGGTTTTATGGGTTTTTTAGATTTCTCGCATTCGGAGAAAACGTCCTTGAGAGCCCCAACCGAGCCGTCTTGAATCGTGATGAGGTAGTCCCTACCTATGAAGAAGGAGACCTGAGAGGCGGAGCACTTGGTGCCTTCGCAAAGAAAAGGAAAACGCAGAACTATAAAGAGATGGTCCTTGTATCGCTCCACCTTGGTCAACTGGATCTTTGAGAGACAGTCCTCAAGGTTCAGGTGGTGGAATGGGAAGGTGTCTGATAACGACATCACCTCCTCGCGTGTTGGTTTTTGGAGGTCTATCCATCTAACGCCTGCACACATTATCTCTCTCATAGTACTCGCAAGTATTTTCTGAGGTAAGAGCTTTTGTGCTTTGTTATTGGTTTCGAGTTATAATGGATAAGATTCTTTGCCACTAACAAATATTTTAAGTCAGATGTGTATGTTATTTACTAATTCACCCATCATTAGATGGGATCGGACAGGTGCGAGTAATGAGTTCAGAGGTTCACTTCTTCGATTTGGGCAATTGTAGGGACATTTTTAAGGGTATTGATGACCTTTTAAATACGACTATTGGTGAAGATGTAGGCGTTGGAGACAGGGTTGCCATAAAGGTGCACTTTGGCGAGCGCGGGAATTATACATACACCAGACCGGCCTTTGTCAGAAGGGTCGTAGACTTCGTGAGGGGGAGGGGAGGACTTCCATTTGTCACAGATACGACAACCCTCTATCCAGAGGGCTTCAGGATGACGGTGAAGGAAGGGCTTGAGACGGCAAGATACAACGGCTTCTCCGAGGAGGGGTTGGGCTGTCCAATTGTGATAGCGGACGAGCCTGACGGTTATGGGGGGCTGGAGTTCAGAGTGAGCAGGCCGGCTAAGGAGTGCCGGGTAAAGAAGGTCAGGGTGGCAAAGCACATAGTTGAGGCTGACGCGGTTATTGCCCTCAGTCACGTAAAGGGACACTTGCTCTCAGGTATGGGCGGCGCGATAAAAAACCTGGGGATGGGGTGCACGACCAGGGATTCCAAGAGGGAGCAACACGCCGCACATGGACTCCTCTTCAATTATGAGAAGTGCGAGGGTTGCGGAAAGTGTGTCAAGGCGTGCAGTTTCTCCGCCCTCGAGATGCAGGAGGAGAGACCGGTGAGGGACGAGGAGAGGTGTATGTACTGCAACACTTGCATGTTCACCTGCGATAATGAGGCGATAACATTTAACGAGGATGGGAAGGATCGGTTCCAAGTAGCACTGGCGCACGCGGCTGCCGGGGTGGTTAAGGCATTGAGTGGTAGACCGGTGGTCTATCTGAACTTTATATTGGATGTGACGCCCCTCTGCGACTGTGCGGCACCTGCAGGTAAGCTGATCACCCAGAATGTGGGCATCCTTGCCTCCAGGGATCCGGTGGCCATAGACAAGGCGTCACTAGATCTTGTGGATAGGGCTGCAATAATACCGGGATGGGAGGTTACGCCCCCAGACATTCTCGGGAAGATCAACGGGACGCGGAGCAACATACAGATTGAGGCTGCGGAGAGGCTCGGTATCGGTAGGTCCGCATACACCATGATAGAGGTCAATGGCGTGTAATAGATTTTAATGATTTTGAGGGCCCGGGGCGGGGATCGAACCCGCGAACTGGGGCTTTCTGCGCCTATCGCGCCACAGGCCCCCGGGATCACCGCTACCCATCGGGGGTAACCAGCTCAGGTTACCTTACCCGGGCCACCTCGGCCCTCCTCCCTCGAAGGGAGCAAAAATAGATGGTTAAAGATACTTATTTAAGTTTTAGCCCAACCCTTCCAGCGCCCACGCATCTGCAGGATGAAGAATTTGGGGGGGAAAAAAGAACGTAAAAACTTTTTAACTGAACTTTACATATGTAAAGTTGAGGTGGCGTTGCTTGTTCGTGGAAATAAGGCTTCACGGCAGGGGCGGGCAGGGGATTGTCACCGCAGCTGAGATGCTTGTTGAGGCGGTAACTCTAGAGAGCTACTATGGCCAGTCGATACCAATATTCGGGGCAGAGAGGAGGGGTGCGCCAGTAACCTCCTCCGCTAGGATCTCAGACAAACCAATACGTAGGCATAGCCAGATCTACAACCCGGATGTAGTGGCGATCTTTGATCCGATGTTTGTCTACAGGCAGGAGGTGATGGCGGGTCTGAAGGAGAGCAGTAGCGTCATAATCAATCATAAACAGAGGCCGGACATTCAGAAGTTCAAGCTGTTTGTGGTCGACGCCACGAGGATCGCGATGGAGAATGGCCTCGTCGTGGCGGGTTGGGCGGTCGTCAATACGGCAATGCTTGGCGCGATCTCGAAGATTTTAGGTATAGTGTCGAAGGAGGCGCTTGAGAAGGTCGTGAGGAAGAAGTGGGGCGGTGATCTTGGGGAGAGGAACCTTCGCGCCACCCTTCAGGCCTTTGAGGAGGTCTCATGATGAAGGTTAAGGCAGCAATCTCGGGGGCATCCGAGGGTGCGAGCGGCATGACGGGCATGTGGAGGATAAAGAGACCTGTTATGGAGGAGGGCAAGTGCAACAAGTGCCTCTTGTGCTGGTTGTATTGCCCAGAAGCAGCCATAGTGAGAGGGAAGGAAGGCAGGATATGGATAACGTACGAGTACTGCAAGGGCTGCGGGATCTGTTCAGAAGTTTGCCCGACTAAGGTGATAAAGATGGTGAAGGAGGTCTAAAGGGTATGATATTGACAGGGAATCATGCTGTGGCGTTCGGCGTGAAGGCGGCCAAGGCTGAGGTGGTGGCAGCCTATCCCATCACGCCACAGACGCAGATCGTTGAGAAGATTGCGGACTTCGTAGCGAGGGGGGAGATGAATGCCAGATATATAAGGGTTGAGTCAGAGCACAGTGCCATGACAGCGTGCATCTCTGCGGAGGCATGCGGGGCAAGGAGCTTCACGGCGACATCCTCGCAGGGGCTAGCCTACATGAGCGAGATGGTCTTCTGGGCTGGACTCGGAAGGTTTCCTGTGACTATGGCTATTGTCACCAGAACGCTTGCGCCGCCTTGGAGCATCTGGAATGAGCACACGGATATCTTGGCGCAGAGGGATTCTGGGTGGATAATGATGATGTGCGAGAGCGCACAGGAGGCCTACGACACCGCCATACAGGCGTTCAGGATAGCAGAGGACCTGAGGGTGCTCCAGCCAGTGATGTACGGGCTCGATGCCTTCTCTCTCTCGCACACCGCAGAGAATGTTAATCTTCTGGATCAGGAAGTCGTAGACGGCTACCTTCCGAGTCTTGATCCCTACAAGCTACCTGTATACATCGATCCGGACAGACCTGTAACCTTCGGGAATCTTCTGGGACCCGACAGGATGATGGAGTTTAGGCACCTGATAAAGGAGGCTTTCGAAAGGGCAAAGGTTGTGATAAACGAGGCTGCTGCAGATTACTCGAAGATTTCGGGGAGGACGCAGACCGGACTCTTTGAGAACTACAGGTGTAGCGACGCAGAGGTCGTGGTTCTAGCAACCGGTGCCTCCAGCGGCGACGTGAAGGATGCAGTGGATATTCTGCGTAGTAAGGGCTTGAGAGCAGGCATGATAAGGCTCAAGACGATAAGGCCCTTCCCGGGCGAGGAGATCAGGGAGGCGATAGGGGGAGTAAAGGTTATCGCGACGGTTGACAGGGACTACTCCTTCGGCTTTGGAGGCGTACTGGGAAGGGAGCTCTCAGCCTGCCTGGGGAGGGATGTTTTCAGGTACATAGCTGGCTTGGGAGGGAGGGACCTGACGGTTGACGACTTTGAAGGGATCATAAATGACGCCCTGCAGAGGTCTGAGGAGAAGAGGGGAAGGGATGAGGAGGTCTGGTGGGACCTCAAGAAGGGAGAATGAATGGTGTTCACTCTGAAGGACCTCGCTGAAGAAGAGTACTTCCTCCCCGGGAACGCGGCATGCTCGGGGTGTGCTGCCACACTCTCTCTAAGGATTGCCCTCAAGGTTCTTGGACCGAGAACTATAGTCACAATACCCGCATGTTGCTGCTCGGTTATTCAGGGGTACTACCCAAAGAGCCCGGCAAGAGTGCCCATCCTGAATACGGCATTCGCTTCCACGGCGGCCTCAGCGAGCGGTATTGTCGCGGCTTTAGCGATAAAGGGGAGGGAGGGCATCAATGTGGTGGGCTGGGCTGGTGACGGGGGGACGGCCGATATCGGCATCCAGGCGCTGAGTGGTGCTGCAGAGAGGAACGAGGACTTTATCTACATCTGCTACGACAACGAAGCTTACATGAATACCGGGACGCAGAGGAGCGGGGCCACCCCCCGAGGGGCTGTAACGACCACCACGGTAACGGGGAAGGAGGAGAGGAAGAAGAACGTCCCTGAGATAATGATAGCCCACGACATACCATATGTCGCTACGGCCTGTGCGGCGTACCCGCTGGACTTTGCAGAGAAACTCAAGAAGGCCATGACGATAAAGGGGCTGAGGTACATACACCTCCTCTCCCCCTGTCCCCCAGGATGGAGGTTTCCAGCAGAGAAGACCGTGGAGGTCGGCAGGCTTGCGGTCACCACCGGAGCTTGGATACTCTACGAGTGGATGGAGGGCAAATACACCCTGACGGGTCCTTCAAGGGGGCTTACCGATATTAACAGGAGGAAGCCACTGAAGGAATACCTGATCATGCAGGGCAGGTTCAGCAGGCTGTCAGAGGAGGAGGCAAAGAGATTGCAGGAGGACATCGACCTTCAGTGGAAGAGGTTCAACCGAATGTTGAGGAATACGAGCGATACCTGATTCACAATTTTTTTGGATATCAAAGTAGGACGCCGTCTCTCATGACGACAAAACGATTACCCTTCGCGCCCGTTACCTCGACGGTCGGCTTGGATATCAGGAAGTCCATGTGGGTGGCCGAGTTGTTCATTCCGCCTGGGAAGTCAGTATTATGGCCGAAGGCCACATGAATGGTGTTCCCAACCTTCTCTGCTTCTAGAAAATTCGCAGAGAGGCGGGCTTTTTTGTTGAGGCCAAACGCGAACTCCCCTACATACCTTGCCATCTCGTCCACGCTCAGCGCAGACTCGATCCTCTTTAGAAGGTTCTTGTCGGAGCACTCGAAGTGCACGGATTTCCCATCTTTAGCGGTAATTTTCACCAAGGATGAAATCGGGCCAATGCCGCCTATCGCGAGATCGCAGATGAGCATCCCGCCGAGGGACGTCTCCACGGGACCGACTATGACCTCGCCCGTGGGGAGATTACCCCATCTATAGGTCTTCCAGTTAAACTTGGTGTCTGTGAAGAACTCTCTGCCCGCCACGCTGAAGGATATGTCAGTACCATTCGGGCTCGTAACACGTATGCCCCTCGCCTCGGCCAGCCTTGCCATCAGACTCTGGGCTGAGGATTGGATCTCACAGTACTCCTCGGCGGAGAGTGCCAGTGCGCCCTCGGTTAACATGTCCAGGGTTATGCCAGGGCAGTGACCTAGCCTGTACCTTCTGTAGCGGTGGATGAGATCGATTATCTTCACGCGGAAGGGGGTCTCCTTCTCGCTCTCCCTGAATATGGTCACGTAAAGGTCAGAAGAGCCTGTGGCGACAATATCGGATACCTCCTGAGGGATCTCCTTGCGTATCTTCTTACCCGACCGAAGGGTCAGGAGTCTTACCCAGAGATTGAGATCCAGTGCTCCCTCTGCAAATGCCTCTCCAACCTGTAGGGATTCCTCGTCAACTATGACTGTTATTCTCTCATTAGGAACTGCTCCCAACACATACTTTAAAGCATTTTTCGCAGCCTCAGCAGCATTCATGAGACTCACCGTTTTTATTAGCTGGATTGAGGGTTAAAAAGGGTTGTATGCCTTTTTGGAGGTAAAGATACAAACTTACGCTGCCTATATGGTTCTGCCGATGAGCAGTGATGTGATTACAGCAACAATTATGATGGCTAACGTTTCGATGAGGGTCACCTTCCAATGCACATTGGTCTTCTTCGACCGATAACGGACCAAGAATAACATCATTATTACACCAACGAAACTTAGTGATATGATGATGTTTAGAGGTGGCGGTAGCAGAATGTAGGATAATATTGGTATGATGCCGGAAAGTATGACGGTAACTGCGCAGAGCGTCGCTGAAAAGAGGTTAACCCTACCTATTTGTTTTTTCAAGACGACGAATAGGTTCTTGATTAGCATAAGCGATTTGTCTCTTTCCTTATGGTCGGGTATGCCCTGAAAACCGGATTCCATCAGGGTCTTTAGGGATATCAGGTCCGCTATATCCTCGGTCTTTCCGCCCAATATCAGACTAGAGAAATCAGTCAATGCTACCGCAGCAAGGGTTAGCGATGTAGCAAAGATTGTCATTGATGTACCCAACCCTCCAAGAACTGCGGAGAGAATGACTATGAGACTGGTGATAGAACCGTCCGTTAAACCTGCAACGATTTCGAGGATTGGTTCTCTTTTAAAGAGCAGACCTTTAAACTCCTTGCTAAGCGCATCGCCTTTGTCGGTCAGACGTATCTTTTCTTCTTGGACGGTGACGAGGCCTTCCGCTGCCAGCTCGTTTATTGAGTAATTAAAATCAGCCGGTTCGACGCATGAATAACATCCTAGAAACTTCTGAATGCGGTTCGCTAATAAGCCCTTCTCGCATTCGCAGGATTTTCCGAAGTTTATCAGAAGGACTACCCTCATTATGTCGTGCAGTTCGCTGGCTTCGAAAGTCAACTCTCGGATCCTCACGGAGAATTCGTTGAATAGGTCTTTAAAGTTTTGGTCAAGCGAAGATATTACGGAGATATGTATTGGTGCTCCGGACGGGATTCGAACCCGTGTCACTGACTTTCTCTGCACGATGCTCGAGAGGCCAGTATACTTGACCGGACTATACTACCGGAGCCCGTCATATTTCGACTGGGATAACCAATTAAAGTTTTCGCATCACCATATAAGATAATGGTGGTAAAAGCGCTAGTCGCCATTGTTAAATTTTGGCAATTTAATGGAGAATGCTACCCCTAAAAAGGCCAGCATCGCACCGAATACGTAGATCATCTGCGGCGCGATGTCGACTATATAGCCACCGATGGTAACACTGGCTATGCCGCTCAGCATTCCAAGTGAAAGCAGGAGGCCATAGGATGTACCGACTATCTTGCTGGAGGTCGCTTGGCGCATCATGAGGTAGAGCCCAGGGTAAAGACCAACTGCAGCGATGCCAACTGCGGCAACCATCAGCACCTCGAATCCGATGGAGGCAATGGCGTACATGGCGGCCAACACGATAGTGGTCGATGCGAAGAGGAAGATGGTTACGTTCTTTCCGCCAAATTTGTCCACAAGCCTGCCACTGATTATCCCACCAGCTATCCCGGTCGCAATATAAATACCAGTAATTATGTCCGATATGGTGATATCGAGCCCCTTGATGAAGAAGAGCGTTGGGAGATACGTGCTCAAAATTCTAGATATGGCGCCCAGTATGGTGAATAGGATCATTATTAAGATTGCCTCCTTCTTTTTCAGCAGCGATAGGCCAGTTGACGAAGAGCGGATCTGCAGCGTAGTTTTCTCCTCCTTGAGGTAGAACGATGAGATCGCAAGCACCGCAACCCCCATCGCACCCCATAGCAAAAAGGTGGCCCTCCACCCCCAGATAAGAGCGATCGGTCCAGCCGTCAAAAATGCAACAAGTATCCCTAAGTCGCCGGAGCTAACTTGCAGACCTAACGCGGTTCCACTTCCACTGTTCTTGATTATCTTTGAAGTATAAGCGTAGCCTACGGGATGATAGAAGCTGCCACCTATGCCTATGAGGAAGAGGGAGGGTATGAAGAGCATGGGCACCATGGCGGTCAAAATGGAGCCAACTGCGACAATCAGCAGGCCAACTTTGAGGAGGAGTGTATTTGACAGTCTGTCAGAGAGCCTGCCTATTGGTGTCTGCAATACGCCCAGGCAGAATGGCATAATAGCACTCACTAAACCAGCAGTGCTGTATGCGAACCCGTATTCTAACACTATCAGCGGCAGCACCGAGGGAAGTAGGAAGACGGTGCCGTCGTTCATGAGGTGCATTAGCAGGTTAATGTAGTAGCGAGGGTCCATCTCCATGCACGACTCTCCGTTGAGGCGCTAGCATATAAAATAACCTGCTTTTTTAATATCACCATATTTATATGGATTCTGTGTTGGCGGATATGTGTAGAGTAGAACGGTGCATGCGATGCCGGTAGAAGGCTGGAAGAGGTATCTCGAATTTCTGGACCGCAGTCCATACTCGATGCAGTTGCTTACATCGAACCTCGCTCCTGAGCGGCCCATAGAGGAGTTTCAGACGGTAAAGGTCGAGAGGATGAACTATCACCTTTTTCCTTTCCAGCAGAAGATTTTAGACAGGATTGGCGGAAATGCACTGGTAATCGGGCTGCCCACAGGCTTGGGTAAAACCTACGTGGCGGGGGCGTTCATAGCGCGCGAGTCTGCCCTCAAACCCTGCAGGGTACTGTTCCTTACGCCCTCTGTACCTCTCGGTGTACAGCAGACCCTCTTTGCAAGACGGATGCTGAACCTTAGTGATGCCTTCTTTATATCGGGGAGTATCCCGCCAGAGAAGAGGCGGGCGTTGAAGGTATGGAACGCGGGTTTCGCGGTCACAACACCACAGACGTTCTATAACGATGTCTTGTCACAGTTTTCCTCGATGATAAGCGCGGCCAAAAAAAGGGAGGACGAACCTATAGAGAGCCTGACGGTAGCCTTCAACGAAAGCAAATTCACATTCCCGTACAACCTCGTCATAGCTGATGAATGCCACGGGTACATAGGGGAGACGAATGGCTACTCCATCCTGCTTGCGGCTAAGGCGTGCGGTAGCCAGATACTAGCACTCAGTGCCACACCACAACTACACGCCCCTAAGAGGCTCCACGAGTTGAAGAAGGTTTTCGGGCAGATTGAGGTCTTCTCCGTAGAGGAGCCTGAGATCAAGGTTCACATGCCGGAGCGCGTCATTGCCCTCATCCCGGTCTATGCTAACCCCAAGCTTTTGGCAATTTATGCCCAGCTTCACGAGGTTTCACACATTTACCAAGAGAGAGTCAGGAAGAGGTACGGACCCCAACATTTGCGGGGCTATTGCAGAAACAAAAGCCACATGTTATGCGTCTGCCTCTTGGCGCTGAGGATTATGAAGTTCAGGATCGTTGAGGACGGAGCGAGTAGCGTCCGCAACTATGGGATATGGAGGTTAAGGGAGTTGAACTCCTCCAAGAAGGAGCTTAGCGGGAAGAGCGTCTACGAGACATACCAAGAGGTCCTGAAGTTAGAGTTCAACCACAAGATCTCAGCGGCTTTGACAATACTTAGTAGGAGGGAGTTCAAGAAAGCAATAGTTTTTGTGGAGTCGGTGGAGGCAGCAAAGCAGATGGGAATAATGCTGCAGAGGGAATACGGAGTTGAGAAGGTGGCGATTTTGGTGGGCAAGGGTGGAATGACCATGGAGCAACAGGCCTCAGCCCTCCTCCAGTTTAGGGATAAGGCGAGCATCTTGGTCTGCACGAGCATCGGTGAAGAGGGACTCGACATACCTGTCGCGGATATAGAGGTATGGATAGATCCGCCAAGCAACCCTAAGAAGTGGATTCAGAGGTTTGGGAGGATCTTACGTCAGGCAGGAGGGAAGAAAACGGCAAAGACGTACGCGTTGATCAGCATGAAGACGCATGAGAGGAACAAGCTTCTAGGCACTAAGAGGAAGGTAGAGAGGGTATATGGATTTACCCAAAACTTGGTGGAGGAGGATCTACCAAAGGCGCCCATAAAGGGGCAGAGAACCCTGAGTCAGTATATGATGAAGGGTGGCGATAACATATCGGAATAGAGCTGAATTAATAATACCCAAGAAATTCGCAATACACTTTTATAACTTTAATGAAAATGTTTGGATGGTGGGTATAAGATGAAACTCAAGGGTAAAGTCGTCATAGTAACGGGTGCAGCACAAGGTATCGGCAGAGGTATTGCATTAGCTCTATCCAAGGAGGGTGCTATAGTAGTTGTGTGTGATATCATCGATAAAATCGTGGATGTTGTGAGGGAAATAGAGAGTTTGGGATCCGAGGCCATAGCAGTAAAAGCCAATGTGGTGAATAGTAAGGAAACTGAGGAAATGGCAAAAGCGGCGATCAGAAAATTTGGTAGAATCGACATACTGGTAAACAATGCAGGGGTATATCCTTACAAGTCTTTTATCGATATGACAGAAGATGATTGGGATAGGGTTATTGGGATAAATCTAAAGGGAGTTTTTAACTGCACCAAGGCAGTCCTTCCAACAATGGTCAAACAGAAAATCGGTAACATTGTAAACATATGTTCCATAGCCGGCGCTGTCGTAGGTTTTACCAACTTGGTTCACTATTCCGCGTCAAAAGGAGGAGTGCTTGGCTTCACGCGGGCAGCCGCGTTGGAGTTGGCGCAATATGGGATAAGGGTTAACGCCATCGCCCCAGGCGGTATCGAAACTCCTGGAACGAAAGTTGGCACAACAGATGAAGCTCTCAAACAGTTTGCGCAAACGATCCCGTTGAAGAGGATGGGGCAACCCGTGGACATAGCGAATTTGGTTGTATTTCTGGCTTCGGACGACTCAAGCTACATAACTGGTCAACTAGTGGTCGCAGATGGCGGTTTTACAATTCAATGATTTCTTTTACGAAGTTTAACTCCTGAAAACCAGTGAAACGGCAAGTACTAAGTGAAGTTTTCTTGATCAACCCTCTTTGAATCTGACAAACAAGGTTTAATGGTGGTCCACCGAGGTGCCCCCAGCTCCGCCTGTAGAGAAGTCCTTGAACTCCTGAAGGACAAAAAGCTGGCGGAAGGGTGCTGAGTTCTACTCCTCGTAGAGCACTCCCAGATCCTTCAGCCTCTGGTAGACCTTCTCCACCGCTACCCTTACCTCGTCCTCGTGCTTCGCCCCGGTGCATACCACCTTTCCTGAGGTGAAGATCAGCAGCACCACCTTGGGTTCGCTCATCCTGTATATCAGGCCTGGAAACTGCTCCGGCTCGTACATGGTGTTCTCGAGCAGGGCCGCCGCCTTCTCCAAGTTGACCTCAGCGTACAGGTTGGCTGAGGCCACTATGTTCTGTATCTTTATCTCCGGCGTCCCTATGATCACGATGTTCCTGTCGTTCAGGTTCTTTATTACCTTCTTTATGGCATTGTGGACCTCCTTCTCCGACTTCGCCCCGGTGCATACCATCTTTCCGGTGGAGAAGATGAGGATCGCCGTCCGCGGCTTGGAGAGCCTGTAGACCAGCCCAGGAAACCGCCCAGGGTTGTACTCCACCCCGGGAACGTTCTTCGAGATGGCATCGAGATCTATGCGCTGGTTCGTGATGACCGAGGCGACGATGTTCTCAATCCTTTCAGAGGGCTTTATCACAAACACTCGCTCCAGAAAACGAACATTTTCTAAAAACTTTAACGGGCTTAAAGCCTTTTTGCTTTCAAAGCGCATCTCCACCGACCCGAGCAGGTGCCCCCCACCGCGGTTGCGGTCTACTGGCTTTCTTCAAATCCTTATAAGCGATGGTTGGCATTTCCTCCCCAAATGATCGACAAAATTCCATGCAAATACTGTGGAATAAAATACCATCCACGGAAAATCAAGAGGCACGAGCAGGAGTGTAAGAACGACCAGAAGGGCGGGGCAATCACGGGCAAACCAAAGGCTTTCGCCAAAGTGGGCATAATCAGGAAGTGCCCGAAATGCGGCGGGCAGACCGAAGTCTTAAGGCTCGATGGCACGAAGTGCAAGGAGTGCGGCGCAGACCTATGACATGCCCATTATGTTGTAGCAGGTGGATTTAGTTTAGTATCATCATTCCAGATAATCATTTTCTTAGTGGGCTCAAGAACGTCTGCGTGAGATCTACTTGATCCATACTAAATATGCCCAGAACTATTCGGTAGCTTAAAAATGGCGGGTCCGGTGGTATCTGCACTTAATTAGGTGCAAATACTTTTTGTAATGCCCTCTTCTCTAGATAGAGCATGAGGTCGTCCGGACTCATATACAAATGGGTATGAGTACGCATTATTCTTATTAAAAGTGGTGGACCGGGTGGGGTCAGAACTCAAATGGGTATGGACCCTGCGACGCATGGAGGTGATACCCACTATCTCCCTTTTTTTCAAAATAAATCATTTTACCAAGTTACAACTCAACATAAATGTTTAGAACTTGTTAATGGAAGAACTTGACAATAGATCCTTTATAGTTGTAGAATTCGGGGTGTTCGTGGGCAGCTATCGTCTCAACACAATGGGGCTGGACGACACCTACCTGACTGGCTCTCCTAACCCATGTGCTTCTTTACCTGTATGACCAAGTCTGTTAGCACCTGCTTTGCGTCGCCAAAGACCATCATTGTGTTCGGGAGGTAGAAGAGGTCGTTGTCCACTCCCGCGAACCCAGGGCGTGTCGAGCGCTTGACGAAGACTATTGTCTTCGCTTTGTCAACGTCGAGGATCGGCATACCATACAGTGGGGAGTTGGGCTTATTGCGGGCTGCTGGGTTTGTCACGTCGTTGGCCCCCACCACTATGGCCACATCGGCTTGCGGGAAGAGCGGGTTGATTTTTTCCATTTCCCAGAGCTGATCGTAGGGGACGTTGGCCTCAGCCAAGAGGACGTTCATGTGGCCCGGCATTCTGCCAGCGACTGGATGAATTGCGAACTTCACGTCTGCCCCGGACTTCTGGAGCAGGTCAGCCAGCTCCTTCACGACGAACTGGGCCTGGGCAACCCCCATTCCGTATCCGGGCGCGATTATAACGAGCCTAGCCCCATCCAGGACGGTCGCGACGTCCTCGACTGTGTATTGCTGTACTGTCCGTCCGGCTTGTGCTGATGGCTGTTCCTTGAGGACCTTCCCCACACCACCGAAGAGGATGTTTGTGAAGGAGCGGTTCATGGCTTGGCTCATTATGACTGCAAGAATTAAACCCGAAGAGCCGTCGAGCGAGCCGGCCACGATCAGGACTTTGTTGTTCAGGACGAAGCCGAGCGCGGCTGCTGAGATCCCGGCGAAGGAGTTGAGGATCGCAATCGCAGTCGGCATGTCGGCTCCCCCGATTCCCATGACAAGGATGAAACCAAATAGAAGGGCGAGGGATGCCATAACCGGGAGGACCGTCTGCTGGGACGGGTCGACGACGAGATAGACGGCGAATGCGATGGCTAAGCCAAGGGTCGCGAGGCTGACTACGTTCCTACCCCTGTAGACGTAAGGTCTGCCTGGAATTAGGCCTTGAAGCTTTGAGAAAGCGATGCAGCTGCCCGTGAAGGTGAGAAACCCCAGAATTATCTCTCCTCCGAGAACAGACATCGTGAACACGTCGAGGTTCGGGACCCTGTTGTAGTACTCTGCCACACCGACCAAAGCAACGGCCAGAGACCCGAAGGCGTGTGACATTGCAGTTCTTTGCGGGACTGCGGTCATCGGGACCTTCAGCCCAATTGGGGCGCCGACCACAGCTCCTACCAAAACCGCCCCGACCAGGAGGTCGATTCGCTTAATCTGATAGGCGACGAGGGTCGCGCCGACAGCGACCGCCATACCAATCACTCCTGCCAAGTTACCAAATCTGGAGGTCCTGACCTGGCTCAGCCATTTCAGGGAGAGGGCGAATAAGACGACGGAGAGGATGTACAGGGATTCGACAAGGAGGGAACTCATTTCTTGGCTTCCCTCCGCTTGAACATCCTCAGGATACGCTCCGTTATCATGAAGCCGCTCACAATGTTGGTGGCGGCTAGTGCCACTGCGACGGTTGCAAGGATGAGAATCAGGTCGTTCTTCGGGTCGACCATTACGATCAAAGCGGCCACGAATGAAATCGACGAGATTGCGTTGGTCAGGGACATCAGTGGAGTATGAAGGAGACGTGAAACGTGCCGGACCAGTTCCAAGCCAAGAAAGGCCGCAAGGACGAAGATGAGCAGATTGACTACCAGGTCAGCCTGGGCCGCGTCGACCATTCAGCTCGACCCCTCTAGGGCTGCTCTTGTTGCCTTGTGCAGGACCTCGCCGTTGTGGGTCACAAGCGGACCTCGGACCAGCTCGTCGTTCAGGTCGATATTGAGGGTGCCGTCCTTGATAAGGACCTGGAGGAGGGAGGTCGCGTTCCTCGAATACAGTGCGCTCGCCTGAGGCGCCATGGAGGATGGCAGGTTTAGGGGACCGTGGATGGTTACACCATTCCTGATGACAGTCTGGCCGGGCTCTGTGAGTGCGCAGTTGCCACCTTGCTCGGCAGCCAGGTCGACTATCACCGACCCGGGTCCCATGCCGAGGACTGCTTCTTTCGAGATAAGGACAGGAGCCCTCTTCCCGGGAACCAGCGCCGTAGCGATTACTACGTCAGAAGCTCTTGTTCGCTCTGCGATGAGCTCTTGCTGCTTCGAGTAGAACTCCTGGGTTTGCGCCTTCGCATAACCACCGGCGTCCTGCGCCTCCTTGGCCTCAACGGCCAGCTCGACAAACTTCGCGCCGAGGCTTTCTACCTGTTCCTTCACGGTCGGGCGGATGTCGTAGGCCTCCACGATTGCTCCCAGTCTCCTCGCTGTTGCGATCGCCTGAAGGCCCGCGACCCCCGCGCCTAGGACTAGAACTCGCGCTGGAGGGATGGTTCCGGCGGCCGTCATGAGCATCGGGAAGAGTTTGGGAAGAGAATCAGCAGCAAGCAACACCGCCTTGTAGCCAGATATGGTCGCCTGAGAGGAAAGGGCGTCAATCGGCTGCGCCCGGCTGATCCTGGGGATGAGGTCCATGGCGAATGCGCTCACCCGCCGTACGGCCAGCGTTTGTACGACTTCGAGATTAGTAACCGGATAGAGAAATGAGACGAGCACAGCCCCTTCCCTGAGCAGCCTCGCCTCATCGGCGGTCGGCGGCTGCACTTTAACCACGATATCAGCGTTCGCGTAGATGGCCTGCCTGTCGCCCACGATTTTCGCACCCTTCTGGACATATGCCGAGTCGGGGTACAAGGCCCCTTCGCCCGCCCCTCTTTCCACAAGGACTTCGGACCAGGGAAGCCTGGAGGTTGCGTCGGGAACCAAGGAGACCCGCCTTTCATCGGCTGCGGACTCCTTGGGCACGCCCACTATCAAAGTTCCTCGCCCATTGGCGCTGGCGGGAAAGGTCTTATCTTTTACAGACGTTCTTGCAAGATGAGGGGGCACATCGAATACTTGTTGGTGTCCGGCACCCTTTCCTTCAATCGGGGATTGGGTTGCCCCTTGAGGGGGCACAAGGCTTGTCCAAGTCGCGTCGCTGAGTTCAAGGTCGTTCCAGTTTACTGAGACCAACGCTGCAGCTAGATTGGCAATGGTGGCGACGGATATCCGCCCAAAATACACGCTGAAGGGCAACTGGGTGGCAAGCCTCTCTCTCCAGCTAACCTTAGAGTGCCCAATATCCTGACGTAGGTATATGCCTATGAGCGAGCCACGTAATAGATTGCCCTTAAAGCACTCAATCCTTGGATTCTCGTCATCGAGTTCAACACTATTGTTAGGGATATCGCTTATCTCGTATTCTTTTAGCAGGTCCTCGATTGGCAAAGACAATTGAGTTATTCTTTTTCCACTCAATGAATGTCATCTCGGCCTCTTTCCTTATTTTGACAATACATATTAAAAAACTAAACTCTAACAATTATAATTTGATTATCGATAAACCAGCATAATTTGTAGCCTAAGGGGGCGCTTGATATACCTCTGGCTGTAGTGCGCCCTGAAACCATGCCAGAAAATGTCCGAGAAATCCAGTCTATTTCGCGCATACTTGATGGTGGACCGGACGGGATTTGAACCCGTGGCCTCCCGCATTTTGGTGCGGTGGCTTTTGCCCGCATTGCCAAGCGGGCGCTCTGCCAGTCTGAGCTACCGGCCCCCAGACCATTAGACAAAAGACTCTTTTAAAAAGTTATTTGCGTCATTGTTTTGTGGGTGTGACGCCCTCCATTTTTTGGAGCATGGTTTCAATGGCGACCTTTATCTTCTCCCACTCAGTCCTTCTTTTTATCTCAAACTTGTGCTTTCTCTTCCATATGCCCTCGCTGTAGGTCCAAAGGTAGAGGGCAATGCTTTTCCTTCCGTAGGCCTCGGTCAGAACAACCGCCGACCACCACTTCGATGACTTGTAGATCGTAACTTGGTCCAATACTCTATAGAACTCTGAGAGAGGAAGTTTCTCCTCTGACAAATGCGTTTCCCTCCAAAATCAGTCTCTTAGCTTTGGGGTCTTTCCATAACCACAGGCGGTGCAGAATTTCTTGCGTGCGTTGAAGCTGTGGCGGCCACATCGCCTGCAGGTGATGTGGGTGAGGCCCCTGCTGTGGCGACCGAATGACGTTGTCCCCTTCATCTCATTCACCTCGGAGATGGAGAGACTATTACTACGTTGTCGCCCCTAACAATAATTGTTCCGAGCTTCTTAGGTTCCTTATCCTGTATCAGCTCCTCTGCGCTCTCAAGAACAAGGTTCAGGTGCTGATCAAAGCTCTTCATCATGCCGCGTACCTCTCTGCCTCCCTTTAACTTTACTAGTACGGAGGAGCCGAGGGACTCGCTTAGTATCTCCGTTGCGCCAGATTCGCTCATATTTTATTCCTGCCGTAAAGGTTAATTAGCAATCTCGGTTTATGAGAGACGTTATTTAAGCCTATCGGAGACATTGAAATTGCTCATAAAGAAGAGACACCCCCTCAGTTCGAAGGATCTGAAGAGCCTTTTAGAGGAGGCAAAACGCGTCTGCCCGAGCCTCGCTGAACATATTGATAGAAAGAGGGACATAGAGCTGGTTGAGATCGCAAGCGGGGAGAAGATCTACCTTCAAAACAGCATGCCTATACTCATAGGGCTTGAGAAGAGCGTTATGCCCTCTTTGGCTATGCCTCAATCCCTGCTGGACACCATCCCTAAGGTCGTTGTGGACATGGGTGCTGTGCCATTTGTTGTGAATGGAGCAGATGTTATGGCTCCTGGAATCAGATCTATGGCAGATAACTTGAAGGTGGGGGACGTCGTCCTTGTCGTGGATGAGAGGCATTCTAAAGGATTGGCGGTGGGCATCATGATTATGGACAGAGCAGAGATCCTTCAGAGGAAGAAGGGCAAGGCTATAAAGAATGTGCACCACGTCGGGGACGAGATTTGGAACTGGTCACGATCGGTCTGATGGAAATTCTTTGGCATGTTGTCAGGGACGAAAATTCTGCTACTTTATTCTGAGCCTATCTCCGACTCTTGGAGCAATGGCTTCGACCCTGAAGAAGCGCCTAATCGCATCTGCCATCCCTACGCACTTCGATTCCTCCCCATGAACGATTATTACCTGCTTGGGGCGAGGGGAGATGTTATTCACGAACCTAAGGAGCTGCCTCCTGTCGCTGTGGCCCGAGAAGCCGTCCACCGATTTGATGTCCATTTTGACCTGTACAACTTCCATCTTTCCCGTAGAGTTGCTGATCTGCATCTCCCTAAGGCCACGGAGGACTGATCTGCCCAATGTGCCTTCAATCTGGTAGTTCACGAAGATCATTGTGTTGTTCGGATTCGGAGCCAGCAACCTAAAGTACTCAACCGCAGGCCCACCAGTGAGCATGCCAGAGGTGGCCATGATAATACACGGTCCACCCTCGGCTATATCCGGCCTTGCGCTCTTGTCATCAACGCTCACGAAGTGCTCTGAGAGGAATGGGTTCTCCCCCTTATGGAATATCCTGTTCTTCAACTCTCGCGCTAACTCCTCTGGGTAGGCGGTGTGGATGGCCGTGACCTCCTGAAGCATGCCCTCAATGTATATGGGGACCTGCGGGATGGAACCGAACCTTATGGCCTCGTCTAGCACGAGCATGATCTCCTGCGCCCTGCCTACCGCGAGGATTGGTATCAGAATCTTCCCCCCCTTTTGTATCGTTGTCCTTACATAGTCAAGGAACTGCCTCTCCGTCTCCTCGCGCGTCGGGACGATATCGTTGGGGGCGCCGTATGTGCTCTCCATGATAAGGGTCTCGGCCCTCGGGAATGAGGATGTGGCTGGCTCGAGGAGACGTGTTCTGGCGTACTTGAAGTCGCCCGTATAAACGATGTTGTGCAGTCCCTCGCCAACATGAAGATGAACCATAGCCGAGCCCAGAATGTGCCCAGCGTTGTGCATCGTAAGTCGTATGTCTGGGGAGATGTCTGTCACTTCGCCATAGTCGAGGGTGATGGTGTGGAGGAGCTCCTTCTTGACATCCTTCAGACCATAGGGTATGGGCCTACCCTCCTTGACGGCCACATCCAGGTAGTCAAGCTGTAGAAGGGTCATCATGCTCCTAGTGGGTTTTGTGCAGTATACTGGCCCACCATAACCGTACTTGAAGAGGAGTGGCACGAGACCGCAGTGGTCCAGGTGTGAATGAGTAATTATGACAGCATCGAGCTCCTGGACGTCGAACTCGGCTAGATCTAGCCTGGGAAATTCCTCGAACGGGTACTGAGCGCCTGGCCTGACGCCGCAGTCTATTAGAACCTTACTGTCTAGGGTCTGGACGAGTATGGCTTGCCTTCCTACCTCCCTGAAGCCGCCGAGGGCGGAGATGGTTATCCAGCTATTCTTGTAGATGCAGGGGCGGTGGATGCGCCTCCCGACCTTTCTGAGAAAGTCCAGGCGGTAGTCGTGTTCCTTGTTCTGGTAGTACAGGCTCTGTTCGATAATCCGGGACTTTAGAGGAGGGGAACGAACTATTGTGGACCGCCACCCGGTTAATGAGGCGATATCCCTAAGGGTCGATCCACCCTTACCTATTACGAGGCCGGGCTTCTTTGCGAGGATGGTAACCTCGCCTGTGCCTTCGTCAAAGTTCATATCGGTTATTTCTGCTTCCTTGGGTATGATCTCCTCGATTATCTTCTTGGCATCTACAGTGCTCCTCCTAGCACTGGGATCGGCCCTAACAATTACCCGTTTCTTGATCTCACGTACTATTCTCTTTATAGGCTCACTGTTCTCCAGCAGGAAGTTTGGGTTATCCGCGTATATTATTATGGAGGGACCCTCGAATTCGACCCTGGTGAGCTTTGCCTCTGTGGGTATCTCCCGTACTATGACCTTCCGGATATCACCAAATGTATCTGCAGTACCTAGGTCTGCCATCAACAACCCCTTTTTGTTCTTTAAGAAGTTTGATTTACGTTAGAAATTTCGAGATCTCCTCGTCGGTAAGCTCCTTGATGCCCTCCTTGCGCAGTGTTATGACATCAATCCCCTCACCGCTACCAGGGTCGCGCTCGATAGCCGACTTTACGGCCTTGGTAATGATAGGTAAGGCATCAGAGACGGATGGGTTCTTCTTCAGTGTTGCCTCGAGAACCCCCACTGCATAGGGGGAGCCAGAACCCGTTGAGATGAATTTCTCCTCTGTCAGCGTCCCGAACCAATCGAGGACATACATTCTCGGTCCGGTTTCATCGACCCCGGCTACTATAAACTGTACTATGTAAGGGAAGTAGCGAGAACTGAAAAGCACATTTGAGGCGAACGTGGCTAAGGCCTTAGTCGATACAGGTCCACGGGTTGACAGTTTCAGCAGGTTTACTTGTGACCTGAGAAAGTCCATTATCATCTGGGCATCTGCAACGAGGCCTGCGATCGTAGCTGCCTTATTATCATCAAGGATGAAGAGCTTCCTTCCTCTCTTGTGCGCCACGTAAAGACCGGAGGTCACGCGTCTGTCGGTGGCCAGAACTATACCGTCTCTACACACTACTCCGACGGTGGTTGTTCCCTTCTTGAGTTTCTCGTATAGTGCCATTTTGTCATTGATATTTTGTTGCAACAAATCAGTGCCTCCGCAATAATAAAGAATGAGCGAAGTCAATTGTAATGACAAATATCCATATATTTAAGCGTGACGTAGGAAGAAAGGATAGAAATAATATCTATTAGAACGGGTTAGTTCTCGAGGGTTCTGCGATGGTATGTTTATAACGATGGTTAATGAGGTCTATCGAGGCGTTTGTAGAGGCGATATATAATTATGTCCATCCACGCGATTAATCTACCAAGGTTCGTCATAGTCGGCTCCGATGTGTTACCTAAGGTCAAGGAGGTGCTCACAAGGTTGCACGTGAAGGGGGATGTGCTCCTTGTGAGTGGGGAGACCTTCACCAAGGAGCCCGCCGAACTAGTTGAGGACAGCATAGAGGAGCTTGGCTTAACAGTTCATGCGATTTGTGTCAAGGACGCCTCTCAAGCGGCGGTCGAAGCCGTTGAGTGCAGGATAGAGGAGTCTAAGGCATGCATGGTCGTCAGCGTGGGAGGTGGGAAGACCATCGATATCGCCAAGCTCGCCTCAAACAAGCAGAACGTTCCTTTCATAAGCATCCCAACTTCCGCGGCGCACGATGGCATCTCCTCTCCGGTAGCCTCGGTCAAGACCAAAAATGGCTCGACCTCGATAATGGCACAGCCACCCATTGCACTTCTCGCGGACACAGACATCATAGCGAGATCGCCGAGGAAGTACATCATAAGCGGTGTTGGGGACATAATCGCAAAGTACACGGCTGTCAGGGACTGGGGACTAGCCCACAGGCTGAGGGGGGAGTACTACGGTGAGTACTCCGCCTCGCTGGCACTCATGTCGGCCAAGCTGGTGACCGAGAACATTGACCTTGTGGCAAGGGGGCTTGATGTCGGCATCCGTGTGGTCATAGAGGCGCTAATCAGCTGCGGCTATGCCATGTGCATAGCGGGAAGCAGCAGACCCTGCAGCGGCTCGGAGCACCTCTTCAGCCACGCCCTAGAAAAGAACTATGCTGGGAAGGCTCTACATGGCGAAAAGTGTGGCGTGGGGACCATAATGATGATGTACCTCCACGGTGGGGACTGGAAGAGCGTCAAGGATGTCCTCTTGAGGGTGGGGGCACCGACGACCGCCAAGCAATTGGGGCTGAGTGATCAGCAGCTCATCGATGCCTTGACCATAGCACACACGATAAGGCCCGATAGATACACGATCCTTGGTGAGAGGGGAATCACCCCACAGGCAGCCAAGGATCTAGCCAGGATAACTGGGGTAATAGAGTAGCCCACCATTGTAAAAAACGGTAGTCTTCCATAAGTTTGTTAATATTTTGCACAGTAGAAATCTAACCAATCCCCATACTAAATGGGCTAAACTTAAAAGTCGATCTCTGATATTTCCTTAGATTGGATTCGATAAAATTTTCAGGTGGATTCGATGAGGAATAAAAGTGGGGCAGTGAAGGAGAAGGGCGCGCGAACGACAGAAGGGAAACCGTCGAAGGAGATAGTGACACTAGTTGGGGAGGGGCAGGCGTCCAAGGGATTCAAGTTTATAGCCTCCAAACCGCCGGACGTTTGCAAGAGCTGCAAGATATTCATCGCATGCATGGGTAGGCTGGTGCCTGGTAGGGCATACGAGGTGATAGAGGTCAAGGATAAACAGCATTACTGCGCCCTTTACGAAGAAAATGTAAGGGTTGCCAAGGTCATACAGTCGCCTATCGAGCTGCTTATAAAGCCGCGTTATGCGGTTGAAGGTGCAACAATTATCCTCACCCTGGAGGAGTGTAAACAGAAGAATTGCCCTATCGAGAATTTGTGCAGGCCAGAGGGCGTTAAGACAGGAGGGAAGATAAAGATACAGAAGGTTCTAGAGGACTTATCCGATAAAGCACTCTGCGGGAAGAAATACAGGAAGGTTACTGCCCTTGTGGTTGAGCCATCATCTTAGGCTTGCTGCTCTTTAGTCGGGGTTGTCTTCTCGCTTGTTGATTCCCCAGTTTTTGGCTCTTCCTTGGCAACTTGTACAGGGGCTTCAGTCTTCTGCTCCGCCTCAGGTCTCTTTTCTTCAACCTGTTTTTCCTCTGGCTTTGCCGCTGGCTTCAGGATATGAGACTCGATGAACTGCACCGTTGTAACGTCCGGCAGGTACATCCCAATCTCCTTGGCGAGCCCTTTCTTAGCAAATTGGACGTCCTCAAGCGTGAAGGACTCCTCTGGGAGTTCGATGGTTATGAAGTTTCCGAGGTTCGAAATGATGAATTGTTCCTTCGGTACATTGCGGATCCGTCTGTGAATAAGCTCGCGGATCCTCTCCGTAGGATCGGACACGATTTTTCTGACGTATATATTTGCAGAAAGAGACTTGCCAGCAAGCGGGTGGTTGTAGTCGATCGTGACCCTGCCGCTGCCCACGCTCCTTATCGTTGCAAGCATGCCGCCAACCTCTATCCTTGCACCGGGTCTCGGGGTAATCCCCTGTCGTGTAAGCTCTCGAGCCGGCACTATCCGAACCTTTGTGCCATCCCTCTCTCCGAAGGCCTTTTCTGGGGCAATTTCCAGCTCCTTTTCCTGACCCTCATCGGTATCAACGAGCGCCTCGTCTATTCCCTTCAGCATCCCCCCCTGCCCGACCATAATTAGGCGGGGCTCGTATACCTGTTCTGGGCTGTATGCGTTGGCTGCCCTTGCTTTATCCTCCATAGTTACTTCAAAAACCTCATTGCTATCCTTCACCTTTAATATGTAATCTATGAGCACAAAATCTCCTTTTTTGATAGGCATTAATGGAACACCAACCAATCGGAAAAGTAACAACTTGTTCCTCTTTAAAATCTTTTCCATTAGTGTACGTGGAGATTTGATTCGTTCACACAGAAAAACTTCATTTTGCTGGGGCGGTAAGGGTATGCTAGAGCCAACAAAGAGCTTGGTGACCAAATTTGACAGGAGAGGTAGAGGTTAAGGCAAGGGTCGAGGGTGGAGAGGAGCTCGCACGAAGGATAGAGAGGATCGGCGGCAAATTCGTAAGAGAGGTAACCCAAGAGGACCTATACTTCAGGCATCCCTTCAGAGATCTGAAGGAGAGGGATGAGGCTCTAAGACTGAGGAGGGAGGGTAAAAATTACACGCTCACCTTCAAGGGTAGAAGGGTCGGCAAGGGTGCGAAGATGAGGGAGGAGCTGGAGATTAGGGTTGGCGATTATGAGAAAACGATAAAACTCCTAAAGAGGTTGGAATTTGAGAAGGCATTCATTATAAGGAAAAGGAGGAAGGAGTTCGTCCTCGATGGGATAACAATTGCTCTTGACTCTGTTAAGGGGCTCGGCGAGTTTGTCGAGATAGAGCGGATGGCAGTTGTGGAGGAGGGTGGAAGAGCCAGGCTTCGAAGGATGGAGGTTTTTAAGACTGAGTTATTCGATATGGTGGATAGGCTGGGAATACCGAGGGATCGTCTCATAACGGAGTCTTATTTAGAGCTGTTGACGTCAAAGAGCTCCTCTTCCAAACCCTTGAGGTAGTGCTCAAGGACAGAGTTCCTGCCCCTAGCCATCTTCTTGGCGGTCTCTGTGTAGAGAAGAGTTTCGAGCTTGAGGAGTTTCTCCCTTATGTGCTGCACCGCTCTTTCAACGGGGTACCCATGCTCTAGGTTATACTGCACAGTCCGGTATACCCCTATGGCGCCCATGGCGTCGAGTCGGTCAGCGTCTGACAGAACCTTGGCCTCTATGAAGTTCGCCACCCTACCAGCCGAGAAGCTATGTGTAGATATTGCCTCGTGCACTCTTGCGCAGAACTCAAGGTCGAAGCCCATCAGTGGTAGAACCGTATCCGCAAACTCGGCGCTATCAAGGGCGTGGTCATCACTCGCCCTCATAGTATCGTGGAAGAGGGCGGCAACATCCAGTATTATGGGGTCTGCTCCCTCGCTCTTTCCGATTTTCCTGCAGAGCAGACGAACCCTCTCCACGTGCTCCCAGCCGTGGGATCCCATGTCCTCGAACCCTGCGCGGCAGATCTCCTCCATTTTCTGGAGGTTGTGCCTGTAGCAGTCGCGTCTAGACTGTTCCAAGGGCAACATTGATGCTTTCACCCTCAATCTCGACTAGGGCATATCTCCCTCTAAAGGCGGGTCCGGGATTGAAGACCACGCTCCGGCCTATCCGTTCCATCCCTGGAGCCTCGTGGATGTGTCCGCACTGGACCAGAAGGGGGGAGGACTGGAGGATTAGATCCCTCAGCTTCTTGCTCCCGGCGTGGAGGCCCGTCCTCAGCCTGTCAACCACCTCGCCGCGCGGGGGGTTGTGGATAAGCAGCATCACGGGCACGGTGCAACCGCTTCCACAGCATTCGGATATGATCCGAGCGACGTTTCCCACGATCTCGTCCTCGCTCACCTCAAATGGGGTGCCGAAGGGCGTAGGGGTAGCCCCTCCCGACCCGATAATGTTGATCCCTGAGAAGGCGCCACATGCCGACTCCAGACACCTCCCGCCGACGTTCACGCCATTGCGGAACTCTATTGGGTCGCAATTGCCAAGGATGTAGCAGAATGGGACGCCTGTCTTCTCTATGAGGCGGAGGACGCGCTCAACATCCTCGCCCCCTCCGAAGTTGGATACATCGCCCGAGACCGTTATGAGATCGACCTGCTTCTCCTTCAGAACCAAGTCCAGAATATTTGTCAGTAAGGAGACGTTGTCGTGTACGTCCGTTAGGGCAAGTATTTTGAGAGCCGTATGCATCACCACAAAGTTTTAAGACCACTAAGAGGTTATGATCCTTACTTTTGAAGGTGTTCCCTTTGTGCTTAGCTATCCCAGCCAAGGTAATTAAGATGGAGGGGGAGAAGGCAGAGGTTGAGATCGGCGGAATAAGGATGGAGGCGTCCCTTGCCCTCGTGGCGGACCAAGGCGTGGGCGTAGGGGATTACGTTCTCATCCACACCGGTTATGCGATAACAAAGATAGACGAGGAGGAGGCAGAGTTGATCCTCAAGACTTGGAGACAGGTAATGGCCGCCGAGAAGGGAGAATCTCTGTAGCAGGGTGGAGTTTTTGCTCTCTCAGTTCAGGGATAGGGAGCTGGTGGGTAGGGTAGCCAGCGAGATCGCAAAGGCTTCAAGGAATAAGAAGCTGAAGATAATGCACGTCTGCGGGACCCATGAGTGGACCATAACCCACTTCGGCATCAGGGACATACTCCCCCAGAACATTCAGATCGTGGCCGGACCTGGCTGCCCTGTGTGCGTCACGCCTGGGAACGAGATAGACGCCGTCTGCGAGCTATCCATGATGAAAGGGGTGGCGGTTACGACTTTTGGCGACGTGCTTCGCGTACCAGGAAACAGGACCTCGCTCTCAGAGGCAAAGGCTTCCGGAGGGGACGTGCGGGTTATCTACAGCGTGGCGGACGCGATAAAGATGGCAAAAGAGGAGGGGGGAAAGGAGATCGTTCACTTCTCCATAGGGTTCGAGACCACCGCACCCATGGCAGCAGTAGAGATCATCAGGGGGGCACCAGGGAACTTCAGCATCTTCTCCACCCACAAGCTCATACCACCCGCGATGGATTTCCTGTTGAGGGCGGGAGTGAACCTTGACGGCTTCATTTGCCCAGGTCACGTCTCGACCATAATCGGCGTAAGACCCTACAGAGGTATGGCTGCAAAGTACAGGAAGCCAATGGTCATCGCAGGGTTCGAGCCTCTGGATGTGGTGCTTGGCATCAGGAACATAGTAAGGCAAGTGATAGCTGGCACCTACTCGGTGGACAACGAGTACAAGAGGGCAGTGAGGGACGGCGGGAACGAGATAGCGCTACAGACCCTGGATAAGGCGTTTGAGGTCAGGGACGCCTATTGGAGGGGGATAGGGAAGATTCCTGCATCTGGTATGTTACTGCGTAGAGAGTACAGAGGTTTCGATGCCGCGTTGAAGTTCGGCATAGAAGTGGGCAAGGAGGATCGCATGCCTGCTGGCTGCAGCTGCGGGGAGGTTCTGAAGGGCATGATGACGCCAGAGGAGTGCCCACTCTTCGGAAAGAGCTGCACACCGGAGCACCCCATCGGACCGTGCATGGTCAGCATAGAGGGGACGTGTGCCATAGTCTACAAGTTCAGACTAACAAAATAAAAATTAGAAGTCGCTCAGGAGCGGAATGGCCGCCCGTAAGCCCTCTCCTAGGGTGCCAGGGTAGCCAAGATCGTGCAACGACCCCTCGACAGCAGATACCGTAGTGATCACTTCCCTCGGTGTGACTATGCCCATGTTACCGATCCTGAAGATAGCGTCCTTCAGGTTCCCGAACCCTCCGGCAACAACCACGCCATACTTCTTCCTCAGCTTCTCCCTCAGATCCTTCGCGGAGATCTTCGGTGGCATGTTTATTGCGAGGACCACGTTGGATCGGCTCCTCTCCTCGGCGTAGAACGAGAGACCCATGCCCTTGAAGGCGGAGTAGTAGGCGCGGGCAGCCTTCTTGTGCCTGCCTATCCAAGTCTCCACGCTGGTCTCAAGGATCATCTGGAAGGCCTCGTCGAGTGCGAAAAAGAGGTTTACGGCTGGAGTGAAGGGGGTCTCCTTCTTCTCGTCCCTGAACTTCCTGTACTTGATGAGGTCGAAGTACTCGGTTCTAGGCTTACTCCTCTCGATCATCTTCCATGCGTCCTTGCTGACAGATACAAGCGCGAGCCCCGGTGGCGTTGCCAGGCACTTCTGACTTGCGGTGATGCATACGTCAACTTCCCACTTATCCACCGGAAGGTCGTCACCGCCCAGAATAGATATGGCGTCCACTATGAATAGCGCCCCGTTCTCCTTTGCAACCTTGCCTATCTCGGGCAGGTCCCTGACGGTGGTGCCTGTGGAAGTCTCGTTGTAGATTACGGCGACCGCTTTCACGTCCTTCTCTCTTCGCAACGCCTCGCGGACCTGGTCTGTGGTCGGGGTGCTGCCCGTCTCCACTTTCAGGTCGATGACGTTCGCGCCGTATACCCTGAAGGCATCGGCCAGCCTCTCGCCGAAGGTCCCACCCACTGGGACCAGTATCTTCTCTCCCGGCAACAGGATGTTGCTGGCCGCGCACTCAATGCCGCCCGTGCCAGAGGACGTGAGGACGAATAGGTCGCTCTCGGTCTGGAATACCTTCTTACCGTTCTCAAGAAGACGCGGGTAGAGATCATGGAACTCCGCCCCTCTGTGGTTTATCATGGGCTTGCACATGGCGGCATATACCCTAGGTGGGACGTTTGTGGGTCCAGGGAGCATGATGAGTTGAAGTAGACTCATAGATTTGCACCTCACCAAAATATCAAGGAGAGTTATTATATAGGTTTCGACGAGTGCAAGGTGGGTGTGAGCCTTGGTTCTGGTCACCCTCACGACTGATTTTCGAGGGCATTACCTCGGCATAATGAAGGGTGTGATAAAGAGCCGCTCGCCAGCCGCAGAGGTGGTGGAGCTTTCCTCAGAGGTGGAGCCCTTCGACGTGAAGGGGGCGGCGTTCGTCCTCTACTCCTCCTACAGGTACTTCCCACGTGGAACGATACACGTAGTGGTGGTGGACCCCGGCGTCGGATCCGCAAGGAAGGCGATGGCGATCAGAACTAAGAATTACACGTTTATCGGACCGGACAATGGGGTCCTGATACCCGCTTCGAATGATGATGGAATAGTCGCGGTCAGGGAGATCACGAACAGGTCCCTCTTCTTGAAGGAGGTCTCCAGCACATTCCACGGCAGGGATGTCTTTGCAACTGTCGCAGCATTCTTGGCCAGCGGTGGCAGGCTGGAGGAGGTTGGAGAGAGGCTGAAGAAGTTTGAGGAGATCAAGTTCTTTAAGGAGATCGGCGGCGATGGAGCGGTAGCCTGCGAAGTTATATTCGTGGACAGGTTCGGCAACCTAACACTCAGCATAAAGAAGGAGGACGCGAGACTGGACGAAGTTGAGATAAAGGTGGGCGACAGGAGCTACAGGGCGAGGCGGACCGGTACCTACGCTGACGGCGAAGGTCTTCTGCTCATCGTCGGCAGCGCTGGCTTCTACGAGCTGGCGGTAAAGAATGGTAGTGCATCGGAGCTGATCAAAGCACTGGTTGGCGACAGGATCACCATTAACAGAACATGATCCGCCAATGCGTCCTAAGCTGCTCATTTTTAAATATGCGACGACTTAATGTTATTGTGGTAAAAATGAGGGGCTTGTTGATAGGCAGGTACCAGCCCTTTCACAAGGGGCACTTAGAGGTCATCAAGAACATTCTCAAGGAGGTAGACGACCTCATAATTGGGATCGGTAGCGCCCAAATAAGTCACACATTGGACAACCCCTTCACAGCCGGGGAGAGAATGACCATGGTCTCCAACGCACTGAAGGCAGAGGGCTTGGCCGAACGGTGCTGCTACATCATCCCAATACCCGACGTCTGGAACAACGCGCTGTGGGTCAACCACGTGAAATCGCTGACCCCGCACTTTGATGCGGCGTACACGGGGAATGCGTTGGCGCTCCGGCTCCTTAGGGAGGGAGGGGTAGATGCAAGGATTCAGCCCCTATTCGACAGGGCAAAGTACTCCGGGACTGAGATCCGGAGGAGGATGCTGAAGGGCGAGGACTGGGAGAGCCTCGTTCCCCCAGCGGTGGTCAAGGTGGTTAAGAGCATAAAGGGCGTCGAGAGGCTGAAGGATATAACCAAGAGCGATAAGATCACTTACCTCGAGCCAGGCGATGCCTCTCCATAATCCTTCCATTGACGATCGTGACGCCCTCTTCTACGAGGCGCTTCTCCTTCCGGTTCGAGCCCTCCATACTTCCCCCGTAGCCGCCCACCGTCAGGTCGGACTTTACAACGCGGTGGCACGGCACCACGTAGGTAAGTGTGTGGTTGGCCATGATGCTACCCACGGCCCTAGACGCACCTGGGCTGCCGGCTGCCGCCGCGACATCACCGTAGCTCACGACCCTGCCCTTTGGCACCTGCCTCACGAAGTCCAGAACCCTGTACTCGAAGTCCGATAGACCCTCATGGGCGATGCGTACCTTGGATCCACCCTCGGTGCGCGCCTCTGCGACCCTTCTTGCAAGACTTCGCCCCGCCTCGCTGTCGACCTCGGAGGGCTCCGTGATGCCTCTCAGCTTCAGGAAACGGATGGCCATCCGCTTGGAATCCTCCTTGTTCTTTGTGGGTTCAGAGCTTGTTATGAATTCGCCCGCCTCGTTGTAGGCGACCGTGATCCAGAGACCGCCCACCTGGAGTGAGGAAATCATAGCCTTTGTCAATTTAAATCCCCCAATACGTTTAAATGAACTTGTGGAATTAAATTTTATTGATTTTTATGTCCTTGGAGATCGACGGCTCTCACGGCGAGGGAGGGGGGCAAGTCCTGCGGGGCGCGGTCGCGCTGTCCTGCCTCACAGGAAAGGCTATCAAGGTTTTTAACATAAGGGGGAAGCGACCCAAGCCAGGGCTTCAGCCGCAGCACCTCATCAGCCTGCAGGCGGCGGCATCGGTCTCGGAGGCGGAGGTAAAGGGCTTGGATGTGGGCAGCACGACCATCACCTTTAGCCCCAAGATCATCAAAGGGGGGAGGTACACCTTCGACATAAAGACGGCAGGAAGTGTGACTCTCGTGGTCCAGACGCTGCTCCCCATCCTCTCCTTTGCCGGCGAGCCCGCCGAGGTGAAGATCATCGGGGGTACGGATGTACCATGGAGCCCGCCCATCGACTATGTGAGGTACGTGGCGCTACCAGCACTGCGAACCTTCGGGGTGGATGCTGGCCTGGACCTGAACAGGAGGGGTCACTACCCGAAGGGAGGGGGAGGGGTGGAACTCAGGGTCGGTCCGGTCAGGACGCTTGCGCCCTTCAGGGCGCTGGAGCGGGGTCCTGTTGAGGCGATAAGGGGGGTGTCCAACTGCACCAACCTGCCCGGGCACGTGGCTGCGAGGCAGGCATCCTCTGCCGCCAAGGTCCTCAGGGAGAAGGGGTACACCAACGTCAGGATAGCAGAGGAGCAGACCACCGGTGAAGGACCTGGCAGCGACATAGTTCTCTGGGCAGAGGTTGGAGGCGGCATCAGGATCGGCGCGGACGTGCTGGGGGCGAGGGAGAAGAGGGCGGAGGACGTGGGAAGGGAGGCTGCTGAGAAGCTGCTGAGGGAGCTGCAGACAGAGATGGCGGTCGACAGGCACCTCGTGGACATGATCATCCTCTACATGGCTCTCGCCAACGGCACCTCTGAGGTGGGCGTCTCTGCGCTCACCTTGCACTCTGAGACGATGATGTGGCTCTCTAAGGCTTTCCTTAATGTTGAGTGGCAGGTGAGAAAGGTAGAGGGCGGTGCTGCGATCATAAAGGTTGATGGTGTGGGACTGAAGAACGTACGGATTCAGGCTTAGACACTTGGAGAATTTTGGACAGTGGCACGCCTCAACGCTTCATCTACCTTTTTGAGCATCATGTCGAGGCCCTCACCCTTTGTGGCCGAGAGCCTGTCGCACGAACCGAATAGGGCTTCGGCCTCACTTACTTGATATGGATTAGCCAGATCGATCTTGTTGAAGAATGTCAGGATCTCGTTGCCAGAGAAGGCTGCCCTGACATCGTCGTAAAGGTGCTTTTGGCTGGTGATTGAGAAGCCGTTCGCCTCAGAGACATCCACTAGGAACGCGATCACGTTGGATAGGTGGCCCAGGGCAGTTATAGCCAGCAGCTCGGTCTTGCTCCTCTCTACCAGCGGCCTGTCCAGTAGACCCGGGGTGTCCACCATCTGTATTCGGATGTTTCCGATAGTGACGTGCCCAATTATGATCTCCCTCGTGGTGAAGGGATAGGATCGGATCTCGGGCTTGGCGGAGGAGACGGCTTTTACGATCGTGGACTTACCCACGCCGGGGTAGCCCGCGAAGACCACCGTGGGAACGGATGGGTCGGCGGTGGGCAGGTCCTTCATCTTCTCCCTAAGTGTCGAGATAAGGATCAGATCTGCGTCGGCCTTCCTTATGATCGATGACGTCCTCCCGAAGAGCGCCCTCCTTGCCCTAGCGGCGGCTCCTGGGTTCCGGGCGTCCCTTAGCTGATAGTAGGCGGCCCTGCCCGCCTCGTGGATTATCCTTGCGGTCCTGCTCAGCCGCCCCAAGGCGGCCTTTGCCGCGGCCTCGCCGACGAGGAGCTCTAGCATCTCCCTGTAGAAGGGGTGGATGTTGTCGATGGTCGGCACGGACTTGACGAGGGACTCAAGATACGCCGCGGTTATCTTCTCAACCTCCCTTATCCTGGCCCCCTCTCTCTTCTTCGCCTTAATGATGTGGGGGAGCTTGCCCTGCAGTTCGATCTCAAGCCTCGTGGACGCTAGGAAGGCCTTGTTGATTATCTCCTCTGCCGTCAGAACCGTTGGCATCCTCTCGAATGGCTGCTGCAACTTTCGCTCCCCTACCTCTTCTGCCAGAGAAGAACGTTGCCTCTCCTTATTACCTTGACGCGGTGGTAGGGGATCACAACCTCCTCCCCGTCCTCCTCCACGATTATCGCCCTTGGAGCGATGTCCTTGATGGTGGTTCCCTTGATGGTCTTGACATCGCCGGGCGTCCCCCTGTGGACTATCACGATCTCGCAGTCGTCCAGTCCATGTTCAGAGGTCCACCTGATCTTGTTAAGAACGTCCCTGATCGTGGGCATAAACATCCATCGGGTAAAAGCTTATTTAATTCGCCATTCAACCTTTGAATATTGAGGAGGTTTTAAAGGTTGTCTGGGGCGCAGATGGGATACTTGGAGATGGGCGCGACTACCATCGGCATATCGTGCAAGGACGGGGTCGTTTTAGCTTCGGAGAAGAGGATCTCTTACGGATACACGATCATGAGTAAGGCGGGTAAGAAGGTCTTTCTGATTAACGGGAGGATAGGCATCGCCTTTGCGGGTCTGATCTCCGATGCGCAGGCCATTCTGAGGCGGCTAAGCGCGGAGGTAAAGCTGTACGAGCTGGACTACCACTCAAAGATGAGCGTCAAGTCGGCGGCCAAACTTCTCTCGAACATTCTCTACTCCCAGAGGGGCTTCCCCGCCTTCGCTGAGACTATCGTGGGTGGCGTGGACCAAGAGGGGCATAAACTATTCATACTCGATCCGCTCGGCTCCTTGATCGAGGACAAGTTTGCGGCCCTCGGGACGGGTGGGGCTCTGGCCATAAGCGTCATCGAGCAGGAGTACAAGGATGATATGTCGATGAAGGATGGGAAGGAGCTGGCGGTCAAGGCCGTCAAGGCGGCGATATCCAGGGACATTGCCTCCGGGGATGGCGTTGACGTCGTCATTATCTCCAAGGAAGGGGCGAAGGAGGAGTTCTTCCCCGTAAAGTAGTGGCGGGTAATTTTGTCGGTTTCAGAACCCTTCGGGACCCTGAGGTCACAAGGATACCACATAGTGGGCAGGCACTCTGCGGTAAAGACCTGTCTATGGGTCAAGAACTCCCTGACGAAGGGCAAGGTCTGCTATAAGGAGAAGTTCTACGGGATAAAGAGCCACAGGTGCCTGCAGATGAGCCCCGCGGTGGCCTACTGCTCCAACAGGTGCCTCTACTGCTGGCGACTGATGCCAGGGGAGCGGGGGCTGAACTGGGATGGGGAGTGCATGCCTGAAGAGGACGACCCAAGAGAGATAGTGGAGGGGGCTCTGAAGGTGCACAGGAAGGCGCTCAACGGGTTCAAGGGCAACCCGCTGGTGCCAAGGGAGAGGTGGGAGGAGGCGGTAAGGCCGAGGCACGTGGCCATAAGCCTCAGCGGCGAGCCGACCAACTACTCGAGGCTGGACGGACTGATTGAGGAGTTTGGGAGGAGGGGAATGACGACTTTTCTGGTCACCAACGGAACGAACCCAGGGGCGCTGAAGAGGATAAGGGATCCAACGCAGCTCTACGTCTCCCTGAGCGCACCCTCTGAAGAGGCGTACAAACGTGTATGCAGGCCCACCAGTGATGGGAACTGGGTAAAGGTGATGGAGTCCCTCTCGCTACTCGGCGGGTTCGGTTGCCCGACGGTGGTAAGGATCACAGCAGTAAAGGATCTGAATATGTTTAACCCAGACGCCTACTCGAGGTTAATATCCAAGAGCAGCCCGACCTACGTTGAGGTAAAGGCTTACATGCATGTCGGCTTTTCAACCAGCAGGCTTGGATTCGATAGCATGCCCAGCCACAGGGAGATCCTCGGCTTCGCCAAGGAGCTGGCGGAGAGAACAGGGTACGACATTGTTGATGAGGTGCCCATAAGCAGGGTGGCGCTCCTCAGCAGGATAGGCAAGCCTAAAAATATCAGTTGATTTCATGTAGAATTGGTGGATACTTTGGGGCTTGATAAGATCATATCGGACGTTGACGCGGTGCTCAGGGCAAAGGACGCGAAGAGGGAGAAGGCCATCTCGTATTCAAGGGAGATAATAAGAAGGTCCGGCAGCGCGATCCTAGCGATCCATAAGAAGGACGAGAAGGGCGCCAAGGAAAACCTTGAAGCCGCGCGCACGGCCCTTAATGCGTCTTTAGAGATCTGCAAGGAGCAGCCGGAGTACTACTTCACCGGACCCCTGCCGCAGGCATTTCAAGAGTTCGCTGAGGCTTCCGTCGTCTTGGCGCTGGTCAAGAGGCGGAAGGTTTACTCTCCGCAGGAACTGAAGGTCCCCGTGGAGTCGTACATTACGGGGCTTGCCGACGCCGCGGGGGAGATGCGGAGGTACGCGCTTGACTCGCTTAGGAGGGACGACTTTGAGGAGGCTGAGAGGGCGCTCGGCATAATGGACGAGGTTTATACTGCCCTAAAAAGTCTGGATTACCCGAGGGCGGTCGTTCCCAACCTCAAGAGGAAGGTGGATGTAATCAGGAGGCTGGTGGAGGAGACAAGGGGAGACGTGACCTTGGCCTATCAGGGACGTCTCATAAGAAGTCGCATTGATAGAGCTTTGAAGAGGGGGAGCAAATAGGTTTGCGTCTAAACACAAAGGACATACTTGCGAAGGCTGACAAGGATTTTGAGGCGGCGTGGAGGGAGACAGGGTCGCTCGTGGGAGGGAAGGGCGCCTTTGTTAAGGGAGGGAAGGGGGCAACGCACGTCTTGGTAGAGACAGCAAACCTCCTCAGGAGCATCTACCTTGATCTTGGCTTCAACGAAGTTGTGAATCCGATGATAGTCGATGAGGCGGACATATACAAGCAGTATGGCAATGAGGGCCCAGCAATACTAGACAGGTGCTACTACCTTGCAGTCCTGCCCAGACCGGATATAGGCATAGGCGCCAAGGAAATAGCCTCCATAAAGAGGCTGGGCGGACCGACCAATGAGGGGAATATCTCAAAGCTGAAGGAGACCTTTCACGATTACAAGAAGGGCAGGATAGAGGGCGACGATCTTGTTGAGAGGATCGCTGATGCCTTGAGGGTCACCGATGTACTAGCGCTCAAGATACTCAATGAGGCGTTCCCGCAACTCAAGAAGCTGGAGGCGGCTTCGACGAAGCTGCTGCTCAGGTCGCACATGACCAGCGCCTGGTTCCTGACGTGTGCGGCCGTTCAGCATAAACTGGAAATGCCCATCAAGCTCTTCTCGGTCGCGCTCAGGGCGAGGAGGGAGCAACAGGAGGACGCCTCCCACCTCAGGTTTCACCACGCAGCATCCTCAGTGATAATGGACGAGGAGGTCTCCATCGAGGACGGGAAAATCGTCTCGAATGAAATCCTGAACATGCTCGGGTTCAAGGAGATCAGGATAGAGAAGAAGAAGGTGACCGCCAAGTACTACGCCCCGGAGACGGAGTACGAGGTCTTCGCAAAGGTTGGGGGAAGCGGGTGGGCCGAGGTCGTGGACTTTGGGCTCTACGGACCGATTGCCCTCGCGAGATACGGGATAGAGTATCCCATACTCAACATAGGGATCGGCGTCGAGAGGATAGCAGCACTGCTTTACGGTTATACTGACATTAGGGAACTTTCCTACCCGCAGTTCTACGGCGAGTGGGTGATGTCAGACGCGGCATTAGCCAAGCAGATATCATTCATCGAGGGGCCTGGAACCGATGAGGGGAAGGCGATTGAGAAGGCGATTGTTGAAACCCTCGTGAAGAATAGGGATACTGAAAGCCCTTGCGAGTTTGTGGCATACGAGGGGAAGGTAGGTGGAAGGAAGGTTACAGTAAAGGTCTTCGAACCAGACCCGAACGTAAGGCTTGTTGGTCCTGCTGCATTTAACGAGATTGTGGTGTTGAACGCAACTATTCTTGGCATCCCTGAGAAGGGGATGGATAAGGTCGATATTATAAAAGAGGCAAGGGAGAAGGGGATTAAAACGGGTATAAAGTATCTGGAAGCCGTTGCCAAGGCAGCTGCCGCAAGGATCGAGAGGGAGGGAAGGACGGAGATCAGGGTGAGGATGGCGAAGCTGCCGAGCGACATTAACCTGAAGGTGTCGGACGTGGGAATAAGGTTCATCTCGAGCAGGCAGGGCAAGGTTGATGTGAGAGGACCCGTGTTTATTGGGGTCTACTCAGAGAGCGATTAAACTCTGGCTCATGGAGGGCCCAAGTATATTTGACCTGAAGAAGGCGAGGTTCGCTCAGCAACTCCTATCGAAGAAGGTATCTGAGGAGTATACAGGCAGAACCGTCAAGACCGTATGCGGAATGGATGTCTCGTACCGTGGGGAAAGGGGAGCGGGTGCCGCGGTCGTTCTATCCTATCCTGACCTGAAGATAATTGAGACGAAGGTTGTGCATAGGCCCGCTGCAGTTCCTTACATCCCTACATTTTTGGCGTTTCGAGAGATGCCATTCTTCACATCGCTGATCCGTACGCTGGAGAAGAGCCCCGATATCTTCATCGTTGACGGGCATGGGATATACCATCCGGCATTTTGTGGATCCGCCTCACACTTCGGGGTCGTCTTCGACGTGCCCACAATAGGGGTAGCTGGCAGGCTGATGGGTCTGGAAGGCGAGGTAAATGATAGAGGAACCATACTGCTGCTGGGGAGGAGGGTGGGGTTGGCCATCAAGGATGGCAAGAAGGGATTATACGTGAGCGTTGGACACAGGATGAGTCTCGACCTGGCCGTCAGCATCGTAAGAGGCTGCATCAGGGTTCACAGGAAGCCAGAGCCTTTATTTCTAGCCGATTCGATCTCTAGAGAGGCGATAAGGGGCGACTCATGTGGGCAGTGAACTCTGGTTCGCTCTCTTTCAGCTATTCAAGATGGGAGGGCACAAGAGGCAGATATTTCTAGGCACCAACGACTTCGGCAAGATCATTGGAACATCGCAACAGACGGCATCCCGGAGGCTCCTTGAGCTAATGACTGAGGGGTATGTAACGAGGGAGTTGACGACCAAAGGCCAGAACATCGCCATCACTGAGAAGGGGGTGGCAACACTAAAGGACGTTTACCACGCCCTTAAGATAGGATTTGAGGAGGCTGCTCACATAATCTTCCTCAACGGCGTCGTCTTCTCTGGCTTTGGTGAAGGGGCTTATTATGTCACTAAAAGCGGCTACAAGGATCAGTTCGTCGAGAGGCTGGGATTTAAACCCTATCCAGGCACGCTGAACCTGAGGCTCAGGTCCATTACGGATATAAAGGCTAGGAAGGATCTGGAGACGCTTCCCAGCATAGTGGTGAAGGGGTTCATCAACGGCGAAAGGAGCTACGGGGACGTTAAGTGCTTCAAGGTGCTCATCAACGAGAAGACGGAGGGGGCCATATTGATGATACACAGGACGCATTACGGTCAGGATGTGCTCGAGATCGTGGCCGAGGAGTCGCTGAGGAAGAAGCTCAAGCTTAAGGACGGCGATCTCGTTCAGCTTAAGGTTTTGCTTTGACCTGCTTTTTGTTGGTGGAGTATATCAGCTTCCTTATCATGGAGGAGCTAACATCGCCGTACTTCTTCAGGCGGACAACCTTCCCTGCTCCGCCCTGCCTCGCGATCAGCTCGGCGATGTCGCTCTGGTCATAGCCAAGTGCGATTATATCCGGTTTCACTTTTTGAATTATTTTGGCGGTGTTAAGGTCCACCCCGCCGAGGATCACCTTATCCACGGGTTTTAATGCCTCTACCAGCGCCCTCCGGTGCCCTTCATTCATAATTGGGAGCCGACCCTTCCTCTTCAGCACCGTGGAGTCCCTTGCCACGACTACAATGAGCTCAGCGTCTTCTCCGCCAAGATTCTTTGCCTCTTCCAGATACTTGAGGTGACCGTAGTGTAGAAGATCGAATACGCCTGCTGCGAGAACCCTCTTACCCACTTCAGACCACGCATCCCTGTGGGCTATTTGATACTCCATTCATATTTGAGCCACCCCAGGTTTCTACACGAGTCGATAAGACCCTCACAATAGGCGATACAGACAAGAGCAGTAATAAGGTCTCCCTTGCCCAGGTAGTGCTTGCTGTCCTCAAGGTACTGCTTTGATAGAGAGATGTTGTTCTCGAGGGCCTTCTTTAGGGCATTATCTGCGGGCGGTAGCACCTCCATCTCCCTGAAGGCCCTCTCCGTGCCCAGGATGTACCGTTCCAGCTTCTTCTTTGCCTCCTCCTCGAACACTAGAGATTCATCTCCGCTAGATCTTTGTCCGCCTTGGCAAATAGGACGAGGGCCTCGGCCTCCATGAAGTGCAACTTGCCGGGCACTATAATCGCATGGGGAGGATCGCCAAAGTCAACAGAGAGGAGATCTCCCGCCCTGCCAGCCTTCACAAATTGCTCCGGACCGCCAGCCCTCGCTAGCCCTATTAACAGTAAATCCTTGTGTATGATGCCCTCGCCACGCCTGTGTTCCATTACCATCAGCATCCGGATGCCCTCGCCAACTGACATGAAATACTTCTCCTCCGCCCTGAGGTCAAGGAAGAAGAATGTGTGGAGGCCTGCACTTCTGTTGAGTTTTAGCGTGTCGTATGGTACATCAGAGTAGGGCTCAGGGAAGGTTATTGTGGAGGACTTGCCGAACTTGTAGTTCTGTAGACCCACAGCGCCAGGGGCGACCGAGATGATAGAGGGGGCGTTAGCCACCTCTACTGGTATCCCCTGCTTCACTGCCCTTATCCTGAGGTCCACATGTGTGGTGGCGATGAAGGGGTCACCTGCCACAAGCATGGCGATATCCCTCTTGGAGGCCAACGACAGGATATCCCTTCCGTCCTCAACGTATTTACGGTCAACGACCTTGACCTTTTTCCCAAGAAGTGCCTCGAGGGAATTGATATTGAGACCAGGCAACATGTTGGTGTAACTTTCCAACAAGACCTCGTCTGCCGCCTTGGCCTTCTCAAGGCCGTAGAGGCTTATCCCCTTCTCACTGTAGAGACCGAGACCGATGAATTTAAGCGATCCCAAAATAAACCCCAACAACTATTCAGCGTAACTCTTAAATTACTGTTTCTTGAACGAGAAGGCGGAGGGCCTGTAGCTCAGTACGGTAGAGCGGTGGATGCGGAAGCAGCCGAAGCTCTTAACCCATTGGCCAAGGGTTCAAATCCCTTCAGGCCCGCCAATTCCAGTTTCCGAACCCTTATATATTAGGCTTGCTATACTGGATCCATCCGAGGTAGCACGGTGTGGTAGGTCAAAAGATAAAGGAGATTTTAAGGGATAAGGATGCTAGGCGTTGGTATGATAATGTGGCGCGTGGAAGTCGGATAACTGCCGAGGTCAACCTTAGGCGCCTCAGCCTTTTCTGCCGGAAGCATGATTTAACTCCTAAGAGTCTTGTTGCTTTGGGGTATAGGAACCATAGGAAGTTGGAGGACCTTATTCAAGACCATGTTACCGAGATGGAACGCCAAGGAAAGTCTCCAGGTTATATTACTGGGATATTGAAGGGCGTAAGGTCTTGGTTAGCTCACAATGAGGTTGAGTTAAAACGCAAGGTGAAGGTTAAGGACAGCAGTGCCACGCCGACCATTGCGGACGAAAGGGTTCCCGAAAGGGAAGAGCTGAGAAGGATCCTCATGTACGGTGATGAGAGAGCGAAGGCCTGTTCAGCTCTGATAGCCCAAGCGGGGTTACGGCTTCAAACCCTCGGAAATGACATGGCTACCGATGGCCTAACCATAGGTGACCTCCCGGAGCTGAAGATCCACGGTGGCCATGTTGAATTTGCCAAGGTTCCCACAATGGTTGTTGTCAGGCCATCCCTCAGCAAGGCGAGGCACAGATACTTCACTTTCTTACCAGCTGAAGGATGCGAGTATCTGGCTGCCTACTTGAACAAAAGGCTGGCAGGAGGAGAGAACCTCGGTCACGATACGCCAGTCATATCTGTAAATCCTGGTTGGAGGCGGAAGGGACCTAAGAAACGTGCCGAAAACGGAAAAATGTTCGTCTGCACACGCAGCATATCCAACATAATACGCCAATCTATGAGACCCCAATTTAACTGGCGTCCCTATGTTTTGAGGGCTTACTTCGACACACAGATGCTTCTGGCGGAAAGCCATGGGAAGGTTACCCACCCGTACCGAATGTTTTTCATGGGTCACAAAGGCGATATTGAAGCCCGATATTCAACCAACAAGGGCAAGCATCCAGAAGAGGTTATAGAAGATATGCGCAGAGCCTTCAAAGAGTCATCCGAGTACCTTGAGACGAGTCCGAAGGCCGAGAAGGGACCATCCGAGATAGACATCACACTAAAGACCCTGGAGACCATGTTTAGGGCGAGGCCTAGAGCTAACCTCGAGGAGTTCTACAAGGCTAAAAGCATCATGGAAGCAGCTGCGCGAACCGAAAAGCTCGGCCGACCCGCCTCGGCTGAGAGGAGGGGGGAGGCATCCTTAATAGAGTTGTCGAAGGAAGAAAAGGTCAAACTGCTCCTTGCAGAACTCCAGAAACCGTTGACCGTTAACAGCGGGAACAACCACGAGTGCCAGTTCTGCGGCGCCCCAGTCGAGTCAGATGACATGTTCTGCAGTAAATGCATGAAACAGATACGGGCGAAGTGCCCTAGTTGCGAAAGGCTGACGAGGATAGGGCAACCAATCTGCATCAAATGCGGAGCCAAACTGAAATAGCCCTACCTTAAAAAGAGTGGCGGGTCTCATCTTGTATCCTTTCTATTTTTTAGATCGTGGATTGCCTCGATCAGCTGCTCGATTTTCTCTAACTTTGATTAAGATGTCTTCGTTTGGGATCTCTTCATACATCTTGCAATGTTCATTATACCAACCCATGTATGATAACTCATACAGCTTTTCAATGACTTCCGCGGCGTGGGGGGTAAACAGGTGAGGGAAGAATACGTGCACATAAGCTACGTCGTCCTGGGCAGAGGGCTCAGGATGGCTACGATGAGGATCGTCGGAGGCGGAGGTAGGCGCCCGAGGGAGATCCTGTACCCGGGGCTAGCTGACCCGTGCAGCGAGAGGGGCTTCGCGCTGTACCAAGCGGGACGCCGAGACGAGCTCAGGCTACGGATGCCCGGTGAAAGCCAAAGAAGGCTACGTAGATTCTTGAGGGACTGGGTCCGGCACGAGGGGGGAGCCGTATGAAGCGTGAACTTCTGGACGACGCCGTGGCGTTGAGGGGAAGGACGCCTCTCTCCGTGGCATGTGCTAGATAACATATTTGCGGTAAGTTATAGCTTACTTTTATGCCCTAAAACATTTATACCTTTTAGGGGGCAACAGGACGACGGGGATATTCTCAATTTTTTGCTCATTTTTTGATCGATCAAAAAATAATACCCAAGAGAGGCACTCTTCTTCAGAGCGTAAATGGTCCATTTTTATCTAGAAAAGATAGTCTAATTACGCGAAAAACACGACCCGGTAGAAAAAGGAAAGGGACATGGGGATTATGCTTCTGCGCGCGCCACGTTCCCTCTTCTTCAGTTAAGGCTTTTTTTTCTCAGGCTTTTTCTCTTCGGGTTTCTTTACCTCAGGCTTTTTCTCTTCTTTCTTCTTTCGCCTAAAGATCTTAGACATACTTGCTACCTCAATCAATAATTGTTGACGATTGTTCTTAAAAAGTTTCTGTTGTGTGTGCGTTATAGCCTATCTGTAAGACATGACAAAACAAAAATAGACTGAGAAATCCATTACATCACAACCCACCTTTTTTATACAGAAGACGAGAGAGCTCCACGGAGACGCCTATCGGCATATCCATGGCTCTTCTAGTTAAAACGGCCCATTTTATCTAGAATGAATCCACCGCTAAAACATATGGGCGTGCTTCCCGCTCAATCTTCTGGGACCCGCCCCAGGGGACGCCGTTCCTGATCCTGATAACCGGACACTTAGGGTTCGAGCAGATCCAACCCTTCTTAGCCTTGAGCATTAAGCGCCTACAGTCGGGGCATGCGGGCCCTTTCTTAAGTACTCTAAAATGGCAAGCTCCCGTTGCGTTAACGGCTTTTCACGTCTTAGCTGTAGGCATACTAAATCACTCTCGCAGCACCTCTTCTCGAGTTCTAGTGAGTTTAGTATGCTCTCGTAGACTTCATCCTTTGCTTTCAAAACCTCTTCTTTCTCACCCATACTCTTCTCATCTCCTTCCTTTCTCATTTATTTCGGTAAGCTCGATTACCGCCTTCTTGAAGAGGAGTGAACCGTCGAAAGTAGGAAGGCCAAAGAGGGTGTGAACCTCGTTCACCACGATAATATACTTTGGGGTCTCCTTGAGGAGGTAGCCAAAAGTCTCGGCCACCGACAGTTGCTGTTTATCCAAGGTTTCTTGGGTAGCATCGCGGAAGCTGAAGTGGTCAATGTGCCTGACTCGAACCCTCTTCATCCCCAACGTCCTGAGGTGTCGGTTCAAAGCCTCAACCGGCCCAGCCACCCCATTCGGCTGACACTTCAGCTTCTCAGCGGTCAATTTCACGGCCTCCCCCTGAAGGTTGATAGCCACCGTTCGGCGGTTCGGTGTGCCGGATCCCCACATAATCTACATACAGCCCCTCGTCGTCGCCAAGATAGAGTACGGCTCCCTCTACAGGAACACGGAGAACGAGGTCCTTCAATACACCAAGGGTGTCTACCATACGGCAGGCTGGACTAACCTTGTAAGCCTCAGGGAGCCGCGGCTCGTCGCCATCAGGCCCGACAAGCGGGTCACGCCGGAGGAGGTAGGGGTGAACCAGATTCCCCTTCCCTCCTCCTGAATTTTGGAGGGAAAACAATGCCGACATGCAAGGCGGACTGCGCATACCGCACGTGCGGGAGATATAGGAGGACGTCCGGCGGCCGGTTCATTCCAAACAAGAGATGCCGTAAAGGAGGGGTGTGCAAAAACTCTCCCATCGTCAATGAGCAGGGGCTCTGTACCACCTTCCAGGGCTGGGACAGGATCATTCCCAAGAGCATGCTCCTAACCAGGTGGATGGATGAAGGGAGGGGAGTGCGCTAAATGGTAAGGTGCAGGGCGAACTGCGTCAACCGCGGCTATGGCAAGTACCGAAGGGTGGCCACCAGCTATAAGGAGAACGGACGATATGAAGAATGTTATGCCCTGAACGACCGCATGGAGCCTGAGGGGACCTGCCACACCGACCCCAGCTTCGACAGGAACGCCAGGTGCACCAACTTTGAGGACTGGGACAGGAGCCAGGAGATCAAGGATGGCCTGGCAAGGACCGAAAGGATGAGGGAGAGGAACAGGGTAAAGGGCGAGTTCATGCGGTTCCTCGGCTCCCAGGAGGCAGTCAGGATAGTCATGAAGGGCTAATGCCCTTTTTTGGAGGACATGAGATATTTGGCTCGTTATATATGTGATAGATGCGGCAAACATTCCGACAGCAGTGAGCTAAAGCTCCCCCCAGGAGTCATGTGCCCCCTTTGCGGCCACAGGGTCCTCTACAAGGTGCGGACGCAGGTCGTCCATGAGATAAGGGGGCGTTAGTTGATTGAGAGGGATGGACGACAAACTCGATCATCTTAGGGATAAGGCAAGGAATGGGGAGCCGGTTCAGGCAGCATTGGATCTTTTCACTGCGTCCGAAGGTTGAGCGTGCTCCACCTTTTTTATTGGAGGAACAACCATGCATTATAAGGTGGCAAGATGGATTAGCGGAGAGGGCAAAGAGACCAGGTTCCACGAGAGCGAGATAACCTCGAGCCCGAAAAAGGCCCGCAGGGTGTACAACGAATTCAAGAAGGATCCCAGGACCACAAGGCTCACGATATGGAGATACTCACGTGGAGTACACGAACAGATTAACGTTAATGAGCTGCCAAAGTCGTTGAAGTCTTAATTTTTTTATTGGAGGCAGCCTATGGAGATCTGTTATGGGTGCGGTCTGACGATCCAACCCCTTGAGAACACCATACGGGACGAGGAGGGCAACATCTGGCACGAGGACTGCTTCCGGGAACCTACAGCCCGGTACCCCTCCGCCAGATGCCTTTTTGGAGGTTAAGAATAATGCCATCGGCAATTTGTAAGGCGGACTGCGTATACCGGAGTTATAACAAGTACAAGAGGCTGCCGAGCGGGTGCCTCGTTCTGAACAAGAACTACCAGGATGAGGGCACGTGCCAGAGCAAACCTATTTTAAAGGGAGATTAAGTATCTCGATAATCGAGGAAAGAAAAAAATGGTTAAGTTCCTAAAGTTCACGTGTCCTTTTTGTGGATGGCCATGTAGGGCTGAATGGCTCAAGGGCGTTGGGAAAGGAAAAATGGGAAAGAAGAGGAAAGAAAAAAATGGTTAAGTTCCTAAAAGCATCAGCAGGCAGCGGGTGTGCACAAACTTCAGGGACTGGAACACGGACCCGGAGATAAAGAAGCTCCTGGAGATGACAAAGCAGATGGACGAGAAGAGGGCGATCTCGGACGAGTACAAGCGATTCCTTCAGTCGGAGGAGGCAGCCAAGCTGGTCACGTGTTGATGGTCCCGACCGGGATTTGAACCCGGGTCACTGACTCGACAGGCCAGTATTCTAGACCGGCCTAAGACCATCGACATTTTAACGTAGGAGGGCGGAGCAGGCGAAGCCAGGTTCTGCCTCGGCGGAGCGGAAGGTTGCCTCGGACCCCGAGAGCGGAGCGGAAGGTTGCCTCGGACGCCACTAGAACGCCCATATATGTAGTGAATAGCGCAGGCGAACTCGTGCGCGTGGAACGACCCCGAGGAGCCCGACAGCGCCGAGCAGAAACGGCCGCTGACGGACCGCGAGGGCTCGGCGTCTCCGACGCAACGGTCGAACGCTGCTTCAGGAACATTGCTATCAACCATATGGCGAAGCTGGGCGCCGCAGGAGCGGCGGCAAGCCCCGCGACCCCGGCTACGGAGGACGCCGGCAGCGGCGGAACCGGCTACGGAGGACGCCGGCAGCGGCGGAACCGGCCAGGAGGGACAGGCGGGACGGACAGGCGCGACAGCCGCGCCGTCCGGGACGCAGACTGGCGCTGTAATGGCGCCTATATACATGCTAAATAGCGCGGGTCAGCTGGTGCGCGTAGACCAGATACCCGGCGCGGCTACGGCGGGTACCGCGGTTGGCGGGACGGGTACCGCGGTTGGCGGGACGGGTACGGCGGCTGGCGGGAATGCCGGGGACGCCACGGGCCGCCAGCTCCAATTACTCCCCGGCACCAACATTCCCAGGCGCCCTATAGAGCTTGAGGCGACCCCGCCGGGCCTGAGGGTCGTCCTCGACGCCTCGAACCCCGTAATGTTCGACTACATAAGGGGCGGCGGGTACGATAGCCCCATCTTAAGCTCGGGCCACCCGCTGAAGCTACGGGGGGCAATCTTCAGACATCATAGTTAAGGTGGTATTCACTACGAGCGGTCCTGCGAAGATAGCCGGTCTCTGGCGCGACTCGCCGAAGCTGAGGTAGGGTTAACACGATCCAAAAAAAGGGATTTGACCGTTGAGCCACTAGGAAATATGCTCAGAATTACTGGTGTATGGCTTGAAATCCCACTCATCTTTATCTTTAAGAATATTACCAAGCAGATCCGTAGCCCTCTCTCTATTCATAGATAGCAGCAGCTTCGCTACATGTTTGCAAAGCATCTTTCTAGATGCCATCCTGCCCCAGTCCGCACAATCATGCATGATGGTCTTATTTTCGAGGTCGATAACAATGTGGTAGTCCCTTACTTGGGCTACTATCAATCTAGGAGTATCCCTTTCCATTTTCAGCTCTTCGTTCGCTATTCCACCCACCCTCCTCAACCTCTCATCATCAAGGAAGTTCCTTAACAAACCCTCGAAGTCCATCCCCGACCTTGTGAATTTCTCGAGGCTCCCCTGCTCGAATTTCTCCTGTGGCTTTAGCGGAGGAGGGCTGTTGAAGTAGTCCTCGATCCGGGTTTTTGCCCCCGCCTGAGCCTCGTTAAGAACTCCCAGCATCTCCATGACCTGCAGGCAGTTCTCCACCGCATAGCCATGGTAGTGGTTGTTGAAGTAGCCATACACCTTTCCTACATTACCGGAAGCCTCTCGTATTTTAGGGATCCAGGGCCCGAGCTCCTCTTTGCTGTATTGGTAGTTGTACCATGGTCTCTCCCCCCTCCCGTGCCACCTGAAGTAGGCAATGTCCGAGGTGAGGTGGATCTCTGGCGGAAGCAGTGGCTCGTCCACCACGGTGTGGGCCACCCTATAGCTTTCTAAGAGCCTCCATGTCTCCGGCCTCATCCATGAGAGGTGCCTGAACTCTACCGCGAACCTAATGTTCTTTGGAAGAACCTTGAAGAACTCCTCAAGCCTGTCCGGGTTATAGCGGAAGCCTGGCGGTAGCTGTATGAGAATGCAGCCGAGCTTTCCGCTAATGGCAAGCGGGGCAATCAGATCCACGAATTTCATGAGGTCCTTATCAATCCCCTTTGACATGTCCAGTTCCTTTTCGTGAGTTATCAGTTTAGGGAGCTTTACGGCAAAGACAAAGTTGGCGGGGGGGTACATCCTCCAGCCCATGACGGTACCCTTGGATGGGTAGCTGTAAAATGTGGAGTCAATTTCTGCGGTTCCGAAGACATCCGTGTAAGCTCGAAGCTTGCTAGTCTTCTCATCGGTGTAGAATGGCCCCACCCATTCCTTGTAGCTCCAGCCTGAGGTTCCGAGGAAGATTTCAGGCAACAGGATGCTCACCAATAAGTGTATACAGTGTCTGAATAACATCATTAACGTAGCTGTATTTCCTGTCTGGGAGCCTCTGGAGGAGATCCACGGCTCGAACCCTTTTTTCCTCGCTTAGGTCGAATAGTTTCCACCCCTGGTCCCGGACGAGCTCCTCCTTTTTTACGGGGAATATGGCGTCCTCGCCAAGAACAGCCTCCAAGGAGTGCAGGCCTGTGCACTTTGTCACCATGGGAAATCTATTCGTCTTTCTGTATAACTTCAGCCTGGCAGCATCGGTATACATCCGGGCGCCATGGAATACCTGGTAGACACTCTCGTACCGCTTAGATATATTGTCCACCTGCTTGAGCTCCTGATCGGTTGGCTGGTATAAGTTGTGATACCCCTTTCCGAAGAGCCTTGAGTAGAGGACATTGGAATCGTGTGCCGGTGTCTCGCTCTTGAGAAGGTCCACGCAGTGGATCAGTCCGTACTCCTGCATCAGCTTGACAAGTGTGGAAGGAAGGTCCTTTCCGTTGGCCCGCCTAAACTCCACAGCCAGAAGCAGTCTGCCCACCTCTATATTTTTTAGGAACTCATTCAGTCCACCGACAAAGGCATCATCTATCATATTAGAGGCGGGAAATTCAAGATGTAGCACCTCAGCGTTTAGGACACGGCAGATCTGCTGCATCTTCTCGAAGGATTCATAAGTTGCCTGCGTCGGCTTGAATACTCTCCCGTGTGTAATTGAGCGGTGAGCCCTCACAGAAAAATTGAAGTCGTGCGGCACCAGCCTCCTCCAACGCTCGACCTCACTCAGTGGGGGGATCTCGTAGAAGGTTGCGTTCACCTCCACGAAGTTGAAGGCCTTGGAGTATGCGATCAGCGAATTGAGCCCCGGTAGCTGGAAATAGGCCCACCCACCCGCACCGATCAGGTAATCGTTCATGATCCTAACCTCTGGACATGTTGAATTTATTTGTGTCATAAGGTAATAAATGAAGATCTATTGTATTGCAGGATATGGTTTATAGGTCCAATCTCCGCCCTTCCATGAAAAACAATAAATGATAATAACAGAAGCATAAATTACAGAGTGGAAGTTTAACCATGAGAGAATTCGATCTAATAGTTATTGGAAGCGGCTCCGGTCTCGATGTTGCTGACGCGGTTGCCCAGTCTGGCAAGCTTGTGGCCCTGGTGGAGAAGGGTCCCCTTGGCGGGACGTGCCTCAACAGAGGCTGCATCCCCTCGAAGATGCTAATCCACAGCGCCGATATCATGGAGAGGATTCATAGTGCAGAGCAGTTCGGCATAAAGGTGAAGGGGTACGAGGTGGACTTCGCCTCCATGGTGAAGCGGGTCAATGATGACATTGATGGCGACTCTGCCAAGATCGAGCAGGCCCTGAGGCACTCGAGGAACCCTGTGCTCTTCAAGGAGGAGTGCAGGTTCGTGGATCGCAAGACTCTGACCGTTGGGAACGAGACCATAAAGGCAGAGAAGATACTGATAGCTGCAGGCAGCAGGGCGAAGGTCCCGGACATCAAGGGGCTGAGGGAGTCCGGCTTCATCACCAGCGACGAGGCACTAAGGATGAAGATGCAGCCAAGGGTACTGACGATCCTTGGTGGGGGATATATAGCGGCCGAGCTCGCCCACTTCTATGGCTCTCTCGGGACGGAGATAAACATTGTACAAAGGGGGAAGCTCCTCGTGCCTAACGAGGATGAGGACATATCAGGTATGTTCACCCACCTCATGTCCCATAGGCATAACGTGCTTACCGAGTACGCACCGGTTACCGTTTCAAGGCGTGATGGTATCTTTGAGGTTACCATCGAGGGCGTGGAGAAAAAGGAGCAGAAAATCATAAGGTCTGACCAGCTCCTTGTGGCTACAGGAAGGGCTCCTAACTCGGACCTCCTAGATCTAGAAAAAACTGGAGTGAACGTGGACGAAAAGGGGAATGTGGTGGTCAACCAGTTCCTCGAGACGAGCGTCAAGGGGATCTTTGCCCTTGGGGATATCATAGGACACTACCCCTTCAAGCATGTCGCCAATTACGAGGCAGAGTACGCCTACAGAAACATTATGAACCCGGATGTAATGGAGCCTGTGGACTACACCGCCATGCCACACGCCATCTTCTCCTCGCCGCAGATTGCAGGGGTAGGAAAGACCGAGCAGCAGCTAAAGGCCGAGAAGGTCAAGTACCTCGTGGGGGT